>OLPC01000098.1_pt1 | contig 85199 bp, 17 predicted proteins | sample 1672341 | NCBI WGS metagenome assembly OLPC01 (sample SAMEA3136673, study PRJEB25190) | human gut metagenome | reverse complement strand
AATACCGGATATACATATATCCTAAAAGAAGACGGAACAGTTTCAAGCTTGGGATTTGGCGGATATGGTGTGCTTGGTAATGGTAAAACAACTACAACAAATGAAGTTCAGGACGTACAAAACTTGAAGGATGTTGTACAAATTGTCGGTGCACAAAATGGTCACTTCGGTGCAGCCGTGCGTACAGACGGAACCGTGTGGGCATGGGGTCTGAATACAGATGGACAACTTGGTAACTCAAAGAATGAAAATTCATCAATTCCGGTAAGTGTCGGATACCCTCCGACAACAAACTTTGATGTTCAATATGCAGAAGTACAGAAGAGTGAAACAGGTACTACTGTACGCAAATATGAAGATTCTTCAATGCCTAGAAGCTTGTCGGGCGGTGAAGCAATCGCTGAAGATGAACAGCTTGTTATAGACACATCAAAGCTAATCGGTGAACAAATCTTCGGATTTAACCTTATCACTGACAAGAGTTCTTCATATTCAAATGCTAAGGATATTGAAATTTCTTCATTTGACGAGACTTTGTTTACAATCAAGAACGGCAATACAATTGTTCCAAACCAAAACGGTAAGTACGGAACAGGTGTTGTAATAATTCGTGATACAGATCCTACAAGAAACTTTGTAGGTATTATTCGTGTACAAGTTAAGCCGAAAGACGCAGTAGCAACTCCTATGGTTTCAGCTAAGCAATCGTCAACAGTAGCTCTAAAGGCAGACGGAACAGTTTGGACATGGGGTTACAATGTTGCGGGACAGCTTGGTAACAACAGTACAGCGGATTCACTTATTCCTGTACAAGTATTGGGTGGCGCTACAGGTAACCAATACCTTACAAATGTAGTACAGGTTGCAGCAGGAGGTACATTTGACGGTGGTAATCGTTACTATGCTCTTGCACTTCGTGAAAACGGAACAGTTTGGGCATGGGGTGATAACAGCTACAGTCAATTAGGTATCGGTGTAAAAGGTAACCCAACTGATTCAAGTAAAACAAGCTGTTTGACACCTATGCAAGTTGTAACAGGTGAGCAGGATAGCTCAAGCACTTATTTGGAGGATATTATCCAAATTTCAGCAGGTCCTACATTCGCAATGGCTCTTGACAGAAAAGGTAATGTTTATACTTGGGGTCAAAATAATGTAGGTCAGTTAGGTAATAACACAAATACCGGTTCAAATGCTCCTGTAAGAGTAAGCGGCGGATTGGCATATACAGTATATTTGGGCGATGTAATACAAATCGCAGCAGGCGGTGACTGGGTAAACGGCACTAACGATTTCGCTGTAGTTCTAAGAAAAGACGGCAGTGTTATGACTTGGGGTCAGAATTCTAACGGTCAGCTTGGTAATAAATCATACACATCATCTTTAACACCGGTTCGACCTGTAGGTATCGATGGTGATACAGACAAAGGCTTACAAAATGTGGTACAAATTACAGCCGGCGGTGTATCGGCAGGTGTTGTAACAACTGACAGAAAAGCATATACATGGGGTTATAATGCCCAAAGACAGCTTGGTGTAGATACGAGTGCAAGCACTGTAAACGTACCGACAGTTGTAAAGACAGACGCATCAACAGAGCTTAGTGACGTAGTTGAAATTGCCGCAGGTATGCAGCAAATGTCAGCTCGCGTTATTGAAGATGCATCTGCCGATCCATTCACAAAGGTATATGCATGGGGTAATAATTCATACGGACAATTAGGTCTTAACAAGTCAGATGCTACATATGTATATGCAACACGTGTAGTTGGAGGCGAAACAAAGAAAGATTACCTTGAGGATACAGTAAGTCTATATGCAGGCGGATACCATATGGGTTCTGTGCAATCAGACTATTCTGTATGGGATTGGGGTTATAACATAAACGGTCAACTTGGTGACGGTACGACTGATAGAAGAAAAGCGCCTGTTAAGGTAGTATCTGATATGGGTCAGCCACAACTTACAATCTCGACAGCAACATGGACAAACAATGGAGTTGACAATGATGTTGTAATATATTACGACACATTAAAGATGCAGAATACAAGTAAAATTGTAACTTCAATTCAAGAGGGAGATATTCTTTCGATTGATTTAAGCGGTATCAGCGGTGTATCATCATTTAACTTGTTGAGAGCGTCTGCATATACTCCTGATGATTTGACTTTTAAATCGGTTGATACGGAAGTTGCAACAGTTGATGCAAAGACAGGTGTTGTGACAGCTAAAAAGACAGGTATAACATATATTATTGTAACGGATAAAAACGGGGCAGAAGGTTTCTTCAAACTAAACGTTGAACCGCAAGGTACAAATTATATTGCATACCCTCAAGTTCAGCCTGGTTTCTATCATACAGTAGCTCTAAAAGCAGACGGAACAGTTTGGGCATGGGGTTACAATGCACACGGTGAATTAGGTATAGGTACTGCAGGCGGTGACCATGATCATCCTGAACAGGTACTTAGAAAGGAAAATCAGTCTGATCCTAATTCAAATAATGTACCTCTTACAAATATCGTAAAAATCGCAGTCGGTGCATATCACAACCTTGCTTTAACGGCAGACGGTCAAGTTTATGCATGGGGTTGGGGTATTTATGGCTCACTTGGTGACGGTGATACTTCAGATCATAGTTCGACAGTCGCTATGAGAGTTGTCGGTACAGGTTATAGCAACAATAATACAAACACATATCTTGGCGACGGTAATGGCAGTGACTTTATCGTAGACATCGGTGCAGGCGGATACAGTAACTATGCATCATATTCAATGGCACTTGATATAAAGGGCACTCTATATACATGGGGCAGAAACTATAAATCAGCAATAGATCCTAAGAATACAAGCGATTCATATGTAACAGGTGTACCGGTTAATATCACAAAGAATAACTCAATGCTAAACGGTGCAGTTAGAATTAATTCTGACGCAATCGGACATATCGGCAGTGTTCTTCGCAGTGACGGACAAATTGTATCTTGGGGATATAACGGATATGGCTCAGCAGGTAACGGAACAACATCTGACAGAATTACAACTACCCAAGCTGACTTAAACGGTAAGAAAGCATTGTATGCAAAACAAGGTTGGCATAATGCAGTTGCAATTACAACTGACGGTTTGGTTATGATGTGGGGTTATGCAGGCTACGGTACAACAGGTCTTGGTAATTCAACTACTAATACAAAACCGACAGTTGTCGCAGATTACAGCAAACATAATTATGAGCAGGCGATTGAAACAATGTCTGCAGACAGTATTGAAATGCAAGCCGATGACAGTGATGATACTTCATTGAAAAAGGTATCTGTAAATCTTGTTATGAAGAACGGTGAAGCGTCAACGGCACTTGGTGTACTAAGTGATGAAGCTCCGGCAGATGCTGACGCGTTGTATGAAGTTGAATTGCCTCTTGGTGCTGTTTCGGCAACTCCGGTTGTATTTGCGACAAGCAAGAATGCAACAGTACAATTCTATAATGTCGAAATGACTGCCCTTGACGGTACTGTCTTTACAGAGGGCGATGACACAAGCTATGCCGGTGCAAGCTTGAATACATATAATGTCGCAACATCAGGTAATGATAAGTTTGAACAACTTGTAAAAGTTCATGTCGAATCAGCAAGCGGAATAGGCGCTGATTACTTGATTAAACTTATAAATTATCCGTCAACGACAATTACAGCATCTCCGGTATTTGCAGATACGTCATTGAGTTCGGTTGTTTTAATGACAGACGGAAGACTTTATACATCAGGTCAGGCGGGTATATATGCAACAGGACAAGGACCGAATTCTAAGTTCGGTGTAGTAGGCAATGTACTTGCAGGTGACTCAGGTGAAGAGGGTACATATCTTGAAGATATAATTAATGCGGCAGTAACAGCTGATGAAAGACCGGGTCAATCAATGTATGCAATCAAGTCAAACGGTAGTGTTTGGGCTTGGGGAAATAATTCATATTATAAACTTGGCAACGGTTCAAATAAAGATGAGTCGACTCCTGTAAGAGTTGGTGCATCTTACCTGACAATGAGTCAATATCTATATTCATTAAAGGTAAATGGCGGAAGTGTAACAATTCCGGCACCGTCAGTTGATTCGTTTAATGTATTCAACTCAAATAACGGCGGTAAGACAGATGCTAAGCTTCTATGGCAGACATATGACGGAAACAATAATATTATAACTGTAAATCCTGATACCGGTGAAATTACGCCGGTGGGTGTAGGTACAACATATGTTATAGTATCTATTGCAAACGACCCTCTAACAACAGGTCTTGTTAAGGTAGAAGTGCGTCCGCCAGATTTGACGGTCGGAAAAACAAGTGTAGCATATCCGCAGGTAGCTGCAGGTACAGACTTTACTGTTGCTCTAAAGGCAGACGGAACAGTTTGGACATGGGGTCAAAATACATACGGTCAGCTTGGTAACGGTGTATCAAACGGAACAGTTGTATATCCGGAAAAGATAGACTCTTTAAGCGATATTATAAAGATTGCGGCAGCAGGTCAGACAGCGGTAGCTCTAAAGACAGACGGAACAGTTTGGACGTGGGGTAGAAATGACAACGGTCAGCTTGGCAACGGAACAACTGTAAGCTCAAATGTACCGGTACAGGTATTGAAGGGTGAACAGAACCAAGGCAATGCAGATAAGACATATCTTGAAAATATCGTTGCGATTGCAGCAGGCGGATTGAATGACGAGAAGATATTTGTTGTTGCACTTGATTCAAACGGTAACGTATATGGTTTCGGTTCAAATGAATACAGACAATTAAAGATTGCAAATGACGCAAGCTACAATACTCCTGTTGTATCTCCGGCAGTTAATGCGGTAGATGTTGCAGCCGGCAGAGGTGCAACGGTTTATACGCTTACTTCAAACGGTCTTGTATATGCATTAGGTAAGAACTATGCATATGAATACGGAACAGGCGGAACGTCAGGTTCAGTATATACATTAGTACCGCTTGATAACAGAGCAATGGCAATCGGTGCAGGTAACCAAAACGGTATAGCTGTTACATATTCTCTTGATGCTTCAAGTAAGCCTTCAACAAAGACATATGCATGGGGTAATAACGCATACTATGCAATTTCGCCGAATAATACATCAACGCTCAGAACTCCGACAGAAATGCTTGGACGTGATAATACAGCGATAATCGGCGGCGGTGACAGCATATATACAATAGATAAAGACAGCCAGCTTAAAATATCAGGTTTAGGCGACCACGGTCAACTTGCAAACGGTTCTGAAGACAACTCAACTTCAATGGTTCCGTATTCGGAATTTGCGAAGAATGACGGTACAACAGCAACTGATGCAATAGGTGCATCATCATCAAGAAACGGTGCACACTCACTATATATTGATTCAAACGGTAGCGTTTGGTCAGTTGGTGATAATACTTCTTCACAGCTTGCATTGCAAAATGCAGGCGACAAAATCAATGTTGCACAAATGATAGGTGCAGAGCCTACAATTTTAGTCAAGGAAAGAGAAATACTTGCTAAGATTGACAAGCAGCAAAACATTGGTAATATAATTGATATTAAGGGTTCGTTTAACCTATTCTCATCAGCTGATGCGGCAGCTACATACAGTCAGGAATTTGACGTATGGGACAGCAATGTTGCAACGATTGATTCAAACGGTACAGTAACAGGTAAAACTGTCGGACAGACATATGTTCAAATTAAGATTAAAGACAGTACAGATAATGTAATTAATACTCTTTATGTCTTAGTTTCAGTAGTGCCTGATAAAGACGAATACGTAACATATCCGATGGTAGAGGCAGGTCAAACATTTACTGTAGCTCTAAAGGCAAACGGAACAGTTTGGTCATGGGGTAATAATGCTTCAGGACAACTTGGCCTTGGATACACAGGCGGTATGGAAACAGAACCTCGAAAGGTTATGTCAAATATTAAAAAGATTGCTGTAGGCGATAATTTCGTAATGGCGCTTGATTTTGACGGACATCTTTGGACATGGGGTGTAAATAATTATGGACAGCTTGGTCAAGGCTTGGTAACAAGTGTTCAGCTTAATACTCCTCAAATGATTCAGTCATTTGTAAATAACGGTTTGCTTGTAACTGATATTTCAGTCGGCGGTTCAGGTGTAGATGAATTTGCACTTGCAATTACAGATACAATGGACGTATATGGCTGGGGTAAGAATTACAACGGACAAATCAAGAGCGGTAGTGCAGGTTATATCCTTTCACCGATATATACAGGTGTATCAAGAGCAATAGCAATAGCAGGCGGCAGAAATGCTACAAGCTATTCTCTTGCAGAATCAGGCAGAGTATATGCTTGGGGTTATAACGGCAGTATTGAACACGGTACAAGTAAGCTTTCTACAAGTGTAGTAGCAAAATCTCAAGTTTCTATTAATGATAAAGTTGTAGCAATCGCTGCGGGTTACGGCAGTGGATTTGCAATTACCGAAAACAAGGAAACATATGTTTGGGGTAAAGGTGTAGACAGTCAGCTTGGTGTTGTTAATTCAGACGGCTTGCCAAGAAAGAATAACAATATAGATAATGTAATCCGTATCAGCGGAGCAAGAGCTACATTTGCAATTAAGGAAAACGGTAAGGAACTTCTTGCAACAGGTAAGAATGATTACGGAATGCTTGGCGTAGGTTCTACAAATCTGTCAGAAAGCAAGTTTACAAACGTTAAAGACGAAAACGGTACTAATAATCTTGACAGAGTAATCTGGGCAGATGCAAGTAACAACGGCAATCATTCTGCAGTTATAAAAACAGATGGTGACGTATATGCTTGGGGTCTTGGTACTCAAGGTCAAATCGGTAATGGCGGTTTTGATAACAGCAATTATCCTACAGCTGTCGGTACTAAAAAGATTAAGCTTACCGGTATAACAAATAATGAAATTACAACATATGAAGGTGCTCCTTCAAGAAGCTTTATACCGAGTATTGTTTCGGGCTTTAACGTATTTGAAGACCATATCACAGATATAGGTACATTTAGAATTGCATCCACAGATACAAATGTTGTTACAGTCGGACTTAATAATCAGCTTTCGTTTGTTGGCGTAGGTAAGGCAAACATTGTAGTTGCAGATAAGGATACAAACTTGTATGCATTGATAGAGGTTAATGTCCTTCCTGCAGACTATCAGTCGGCAGTTGACAACGGAACAGCTGTATTCCCTAAGATTGATGCGGGTGATTACTTCTCAATCGCCCTAAAGGCAGACGGAACAGTTTGGACATGGGGTGAAAATACATACGGTGAGCTTGGTATTAATGACAAAACAGTTACTCAATCAGGAGCTCCTGTACAGGTAGTCCTTGATAACGGTTCACCTCTTGAAGATGTAATTGATATTTCGGCTAACATTTATGCAGCATATGCATTGACAAGAGATGGCAGCGTCTATGCGTGGGGACGTAATTACTATGCTGCACTCGGACAGGGTACAGGCAGCGATTACTATCAATACTATCCGATAAAGGTTAAGAGTACAGATGGTAACGGTTTCTTCGGTGCAGGTCTTTCAAACAAAGCTGTTAAGATAAGAGCCGGTGTTCATAGCGCTATAGTAATCATGGATGACGGTACTGCTTATGCTTGGGGCTATAACAATTATGGTAACTTAGGTACAAACGGTGCAAATAATACATTACCGAATAAGATTATCGGTGTTAATAATGCATTTGATGCAGAAGTTGGTACTTATTCAACAGCAATTTTGAACAGAGATTCAACAGTATTCACAGTGGGTTATAACGGATACGGTGAACGCGGTGTAGGTAATACAAGTAATTCGAGTCTTGTTCAAAAGATGCAGAAGAGTGCCAACGGCGGTGAATTCAAGGGTGTTGTAAGTCTTGGCCGCGGTGACTATCATGGTGCATATGTAACATTTGAACTAAAAGACAATATAACAGATCCTACTGATGCTTTTGATAACTATGTATATTCTACAGGTATTAATACAGAAGGCATTACAGGTACAAATACAACAAACTGGACTAATGTATATCCTGTAAGGGTAACAACAGACGGAACAAATCCTTTGACGGACATTTCGCAAATTACTGCAGGTTACAGATTCCATGTTGCACTTACCAATACTGCAGATGCAAATGTATATGCATGGGGTTATAACCATGTAGGTCAATTAGGTCACGGAGTTACCGGAGGAATTTCAACACTTCCAACTTTTGTTGATAAGAATAACAGCGGAACAGAAAAACTGTCAAATATCATGATGGTTGAATCGGGCGATAATGCATCTCATGTACTTGCCGTTTCTAAGACGGGCGGAGTATACGTATGGGGTCTTAACAATCAAGGTCAGCTTGGTGACCAAACAACGGATAACAGTCCTTATCCGGTAGTTGTCGGCAGCAGTCCGGTTTCACTTGATTCAAAGGTTCTAAGACTTCATCCGACAGATGAAGCAGATGTAACTGCAACTTCATCGGCTACAGTATTCTCATTATTTAATACATCAACAACAACCACAAGCGAAGTTACATGGAGGATACTAAATCCAAATATTGCAGAAATCGTATCATCAACTCCTTCAGCCGCAACAGGCGGTTTGACATCGACTACTGTAAAGGTTAGGGGACTTAAGACAGGTTCAACTGTTCTTATTGCAACAGATTCACTTACAGGTAAGACTGTTGCAACTCATATTACGGTTTCTGAAGGATTTACAAATCCTAAGATTGCAATCGGTGACGGTTATGTAATCGCATTGAAAGCAGACGGAACAATTTGGGGTTGGGGTTCAAATACTAACGGCAGAGTAGGTATTGATACAGCAACTCCTGTAATTGCAACTCCTACAAGAATTGATCAATATATCAATCCTAATAATGACCAGAGATTTGACCTTGACGCTGAAACAATCGTTGATATTGCGGCAGGTCCGGACCATGTTCTTGCAGTAGATAAGAATGGTCAAGTCTATGCATGGGGAATGAATAACTACGGTCAGCTTGGTGTAAGCGCCTATAAATATGGCAGTGCATCATTGCCTGTATTGGTTAAGGCACTTTCAAATGTATTTGCGGTAAAGGTAGCTGCAGGTGCTGATTATTCGGTTGTTTTAACAGATAACGGATATGTATATAGCTTCGGTAATAATACAAGAGGTCAGCTTGGAACAGCAGATGTAAACGGTTCTCAACATCCGACTCCGGTATTAATGAGAGGTGTTGGCGGCAACGGTACACTTGGCGGAGTAGTTGATATAGCAGCCGGCGCCGCACATACAATGTTACTTCTTGGTAACAAAACTATGTGGATAGTCGGTGACAATACAGAAAAACAACTTGGTGTTGACACAACAAAAGACGGTAATACATATACTGCAACTATTGTAGAAGTAGATTTACCTGTAGATGCAAATTCTTCAACCGGTGATAAAGTTGAGGCAGCCGCACTTTCGGCAGGCCCTTATAACTCAGCATTTATGACTGCTGACGGCAGAGCATTTGTATGGGGTAATAATCAGTATTACCAAGTATTGAATGATGCCGCAGGCGAAAAGGTTTCTTTGGTATCCCAAATTAACATACCTAATGAAACAAGCGGTATTGTTGATTTACAGTTTGGCGGTTCGCGTTCTGCCCAAACGCATATAGCTGCACTTACAGACAGCGGTAAGGTTTATACTTGGGGTGCGGGCAGTCGTGGTCAGATTGGTGATAACAGCCAGACAGAAAAGGTATCTAAACCGACATATATCCCTGTAAATAACACTAATGTTTGGGGTGTTGCAGTAGGCGGAACAAATACTTCTGCAATATTAACAGACGGATATGTATATACATGGGGTGCAAGTGACCTTGGTCAAATCGGTAATGGTACGGCAGGTCAATCGTCAGATACAGAAACAAATGAACTTGTTCCTGCAAAGACGGGTGAAGATTATATTTCACTTGATGAATATTTTGTAACACTTCATGAGGGTGAAACATCAGTTATCAATCCGGTTTATAATAAGTTCTTCAATGTAATACAGAATACAGATTCAAGTGTAAACTTCAGCGCAAGTTCAATAAACGGAAACATTGCATCTGTAAGTGGCTTGACAATCAATCCTGTATCAACAGGTAAGACACAGATTATCGTATCAGGCGGTGGCAGACAGACAACTGTTGAAGTAACTGTTCTTATGAACGGCTATAAGACCCTTCCGCAGGTAGCCGCAGGTGAAGGATTTACTGTTGCACTTGATAAAGACGGTAAAGTATATACATGGGGTAAAAATGACTTGGGTCAACTTGGTGACCAAGGCAAAGAAAACAGAATTGTACCTACAGAGATTACTTTTGATTTCGGTAATCCTTCAAATTATATTACAAGAATTGAAACGGGTAACGGTCATACTGTAGCTGTTGACAATACAGGTAAAGTATGGACTTGGGGAAGAAATGACTTAGGTCAGCTTGGAAACGGTACACGTAACAATTCTAATAAACCTGTACAGGTTAATCTTCCTGACAGCACAAAGGCTGTTGAAATCGGTGTCGGCGAAACAACAAGCTATGCGCTTGATAAGGACGGACATATTTACGCATGGGGTAATATCAATAACAATACAGGTTATGGTAATAAACCTATTCAGCTTGATTTGTTCGAGAGAATGATTCAAATTTCAGGTAAATACGGTCTAAAGGCTGACGGTACAATATGGCAAATTCCTAATAAGAATGCGTCATCGGTAATAATTCAAAAAGATACTAAAGATGTACGTTTTATAAAGGTTGCATCTAATGACCACATCGGTGACGGCAGCGCAACTAATATTGATACAACTCATACTCTTCTTATAGCAAGAGACGGAGGCCTATATACATTCGGTGATAACAAGAACGGTGAACTTGGTGTCGGTGAATTGAGTGATATAAGTTCAGTTGGTACAAACGATATTCAATTTATAAGCACACTTGGCAAGGTAATTGATATTGCAGCCGGTTATCGTTACAGCGTAGCCATAACAGAAAACGGTGACGTATATGCATGGGGTATCAATGAAGAAAAGTATCAGTCAGGTCAGAAGATTAAGAAGGACTATAAGAGCCCTTCAAAGGTCGAATACATTGATTCTGCAAAGAATATTATCTTTGTTGCTGCAGGTATTAACCATACAGTAACTATTGACAGTGACGGTTATGTATGGAGTTTCGGTGCAAATGAATACAGCCAACTTGGTAATCAGGATAATGCGAATGCATATATTCCTGTAATTGCGGGTAAAATGCAACTTAGCGTTAAACCACAGGTTATCAGATTGGATAAGGGTTCAAGCGTTAATGTTTCTGTAGGTGACACTAATAATAATGCACTTACGGTAACGATTGCCGAATATCTAAATCTATTAGGTAAGACTACATCAACCGATAACAGTTATACAGTTGAATCACTTGATACATCAGTTGTTAGGGTAGAAAGCGACGGACTTACAATAACAGGTGTTAAAGACGGCAAAGCAATCTTGAAGGTTGTTAAGACATCTTCAAACACAATCGGTTATGTAACGGTTTACGTAGGTCAAAACGGTGGTATCTACCCGATGGTAGACGGCGGCAAAGGACACAGCATTGCCCTTAAGTATGACGGTACTGTATGGACTTGGGGTCTGAATGACTCAAATCAACTTGGATATGAAACAGAAAACGGAATGTCACTTGAACCTAAGAAGGTGACGTTAGGTGCAAACAATGAACAAGCTGTTCTGATTGCGGCAGGTGATAAGTATAATCTTGCAATAGGAATGAGCAGTAAAGTTTACTCGTGGGGTAATAATAACAATGGTCAGCTTGGTAACGGTAATGATGACAGATCGGCTACCGGTATTGACACAGTTAAATATAAAGACGGTACAGATGTAGAAGGTGCAGTTGGAATTTCAACTCACGGCAATACAGCATATATCCTACTTGCAAACGGTACAGTTGCAGTATTTGGAGAAGAATACGATAATCAAAATTATGCATCAATCGTTTCAGGTTTGAATAACATTCTTCAAGTAAGCGGCAATTATGCTCTAAGTATAAGCGGTGAAGTTTGGAAGATGTCTAAGGATAACATTCCTACAAAGGTAATGGGATACAAGGACGATAACGGAAATGAACTTTCAATCTTGAAGATTGCACACGGTACGAACCATCTTCTTGCTCTTGATACTAACGGAAATGTTTGGACATTAGGCGCAAATGAACACGGTCAACTTGGTACAAACAGCAGAACAGCAAGCACTGTTCCGGTAAAAGTTTATAAAGGCGAACAAAATTCGGGAGATTCATATCTGTCGGGAATTGTTGATATTTCAGCAAGTAAATTCGTTTCAGCCGCAATTGATGTAAATGGTGACATTTACAGATGGGGTGCAAATGAATACGGTCAGCTTGGTATCGGCAACACAACAGAGAAGTATGTACCTGCTAAGGTTATTAAATCATCAGATGATTTGAAGTTTGATCTTGTTGCAGGTGGCTCAAATCATCAGATGGCAGTCGATGAAAACGGAAACGTTTGGATTGTAGGTAGTAATGAATACGGTCAGCTTGGTGACGGTACACAAATTGATAAGAATGTACCTCTGATGGTTGGCGGTAACGAAGTTGTTATTTATGAAAACGGTACGGCTCTTTATGGCACAATCTATATGAATGTCGATGATGTTAAGGATTTGGATGCAGGATTTAATGTATTCAATCTATATCAGAGCGGCATACTTAGTATGAATGAATTTGAGTTTGTTTCAAGTGACCTTGGTGTACTTGAAATCAACAAGTCAACAGGCGTTGCAACTGCGAATAAAGCAGGTACGGCATACATTTCTGCGGCTGAAAACAAATACAGTCAAAAGAGTGCATACATAAAAGTAATCGTATCAAATAATAATGTAGGATTTGAACCTAAGGCTATAACGAAGGGTAACCATTCACTTGCTCTAAGAGCAGACGGAACTCTTTGGGCATGGGGTATAAACAAGAACGGTCAGCTTGGTACAGGCAACACAATATCTGTTGATGAACCTACTGATGTAACACCGTCAGGTGTTAAGTTTATTGATATTGCAGTCGGTGAAGAATTTGCACTTGCTGTAGCATCAGACGGAACTGTTTACTCAACAGGTCTGAATGACTGCAGTCAGCTTGGAGTTGCATCAACAGCAATATCGGCTCGTACATCATTCGCAAAGATTGACGGACTAAGCAACATAATTAACGTTGCAGCAGGTGATGCGTTCGGTATGGCTCTTGATAAGTACGGTAATGTATGGACATGGGGCAGCAACAATAAGGGCCAACTTGGTATTGGTAATATCGGTACGGCATATGCTGCTCCTCAGAGCGTATCAACAGTTGACAGTGTAACTGCTATTTCGGCAGGCAGTGAAAATGCATTGCTATTGCGTTCAAACGGAACAATTTGGGCAATGGGCGCTAATGATTCGGGACAAGGCGGAGTCGGTAATAACACAGGTGAATTGTGGTTGCCGACAGAAGTAAGAGATACCGAAGATATAGTTGCTATAGCTGCAGGATATGATCATAGTATTGCTCTTGCATTTACATCAAACGTTTATGCAACAGGCAGTGACCAACACGGTCAGCTTGGTAATACACCGAGTGCAACAAAAAATACATACACAAAGATTTTAACAGATGCAGTAACCATAGCAGCCGGTAATAAATACAGTACAGTTATCGGTAAGGATGGTAATATGTATGTATTCGGTCAAAATAATAAGGGTCAACTTGGTATAGGTGACACCGTTGAAAGAAATATACCTATTGCAAATGCTGTTATTGATACTATCAAGTCATCATATAACGATTTCGCAATCGCAGGTGTAAGTCTTGGTGATGAATATTCAGTATTCTATACAAGAAATGGTGACGTTTACGGTTATGGTGACTATTCACTTGGTACACCGGTTGCCAGAAACGAAACAAAGAGTTATGTTCCGGTTCTAATCGGTGAAAGAACAGAACTTATTTCTAAATATGAAATGACAATTCATGTCGGAGAAACTGCTACTCTTGACACATATTCGGGTAAGAAGTTCAACTTGATTACTGATTATGCTAATCCTGGAAGTATCTCATTTGAAAGTAAGAATACAGCTATTGCAGATGTTACGGCAGTTGGTGATGACGGCGAGATTACAGGTAATAAGATTGGTATTACTCATATCGTTGTTAAGAAGGGCAACCTTACATCAGTATGTATCGTTCATGTAATAGATAAAGACGCACAGACAGCTCCTATGATTTCAGCAGGTAACTCTCATGTTATCGCTCTTAAGTCGGACGGAACAGTTTGGACATGGGGTAACAATGAATACGGTCAGCTTGGTGACGGCAGCGTATCTTGTGCATATGAACCTATAAATGTAACAGCATTAAACGGTAAGGATATTGTATCTGTTCACGCAGGTGAATATCATTCAATCGCACTTACTCGTGACGGTGAAGTTTATACATGGGGTCATAATGATTACGGTCAGCTTGGTTTGGGTAATGCAAGCATAGTCGTATCAACACCTCAAAAGGTAGAAAGTCTGCCTGAAATAGTATCTATCTCGGCAGGTAAACAACATACAATGGTACTTGGTGCAGACGGATATGTATATAGCTTTGGTGACAACAGCTTAGGTCAGCTTGGTGCTCCTTCAAAGGATACAAGCAAGAGATCAAGCACTCCGGTTGTAGCACAAGGCTTGAACAAAGTTATCAGCATTAGTATCGGTGCAGGCGGTAGCGCAACAAAGGCAGTACGTTATGACGGTACACTTTGGGGTTGGGGTGAAAACTCGAATCACCAAATTAATAATACCAATAATCGTTACTATTCGTACCCTGTAAAGATAGACCTTGGTGATGAATTTAACGGTCATATTTTAAAAACGTATGATGGTTTATATCACGTTGTTGCAATGCTTGATAACGGCAGAATTATATCGTGGGGCGCTAACAGCGAAGGTCAGCTTGGACAAGGTATTGACGAAAGCGGAAGCTTGTTATACTACGCTCCTGACTATGTAGATGTATTTGACGGTACTAATAACTACGCAGTTGATATTTCAGTCGGTGCATTGCACAACCTTGCGATAACGGCAGACGGAAGAGTGATGAGCTGGGGTAGTGCAGACCTTGGACGTTTGGGTATCGGTAATGTAACAACATCTGATGACAAAGTATCTCCTGTAGAAGTAACTGTTGATGACGGAAGTCTGTCGGCAATTTCGGTTGCAACAGGCGGTGCAACATCATACGTTGTACTTGAAGACGGATACGTATGGAGCTTCGGTGAAAATACACACGGTCAGTTGGGTGACTCTTATGCGGGTGAAGATCCTGCACACTATAAACCTGGTACAACAAACGCATCTGATTCTAACGAATTCAGCCCTGTGCTTGTAACAGGCAGAACTATGAAGCTTATTCCTTCAAGCTTGAAACTTTATATCGGTTCCGCACCTTATCAGATGAAAGTTTCATTCAATAGATTTAACTTGATTAAAGATAATGCAACAACAGGTAACACATACAAATGGGAAATCACGAATGAAATGGATAAGGATGGAGTAACTGCTCTTATTCCTGGTTCACTTGTATCTGTAGATTCAGACGGTAAAGTAAGCGGAAAGACTAAGGAAGGTGTTGCAACGCTTGTTGTAACAGATGTAAAGACAGGTACAAAACAGACTGCATATGTAGAAGTTGCCGATGCAAGCGATAATCATGTTGAAGCAATCATATTTGATTATTCAAAACTTGATGACACAGCAACTCAAGCCGCAGTTGAAAAGGGTTATCTTGACAGTGATGAATATACAGAGATAATATCTGTTGTAGGCGATAAGTCTTATAAGCTTGTTGATCCTCTAAAGAGTGTTTATACAGGTCTTGTACAAACAACAATTCCTAATGCTACAACTGTAACGGTACACGTTAAGAGTATTGTAGACGCAGATGTTATCTATATGGTAGATAAGAACGGTCAAAATCCTGTTATGGGTACATTGTTGACAGACGCAAATATTGGTTCAAAAGACCCTAAGTTTATAGGATACTATGAATTTACAGATGTACCGATCAGTGAACTTGAAGATAATTATTACTTCGAGTTTAAGAACAGCAACACAAGCTTTGACGGAATATATAAAGCTCATACAACAAGATACTCAAATGACGGTGATTTGAGAATTGTAAAAGTTGGTGAAAACGATCCTGCTACAGATGTAGCTGATTGGGTTTATTATGACCAACCTGAGAACCATATTAAATTGAAAGATGCGGCAGTATCGGATTATGTAAGAAATGGTGTTCTGATAGGTAATACAGGTAACTATTATGCAATCATTAAGGAAACCGGCGATGCTAAGGATAGAGATATTTATATCTATAGCCAAGTTTCTCCATCAGCTAAAATCTCTATTGCGAATGTAACTGTAAACAGCGATCATGACAAGGATAACGGTCATGACGGTTACTATGACGTACAGAAGATTACAATGTCGGCAAATGAAACATATAAGGTCATTCCTATTAAAGTAACAGCACAAGACGGAACTGTATCAAACCATTCATTGACTATTTACAGACAGTCTGAGGCAACAACAATCAAGGAAATTAAGGTAGAAATCGTTGATGCAAGCGGAAATGTGCTTAATACATATACCGCGTACCAGAAGAATCCGAGTGATACTCAGAACTACGAGGTTGTAATCCCGATTAAGGATGTTGCTAATATTAACATCATCACAACTCCTATGATCGGAGATGTCGCAAAGGTAACATACACTCCTGATGGTTTGCTAAATGCCGTAAAGGAGGCAACAACACCTGGTGAATTCACATATGACGGATTTATCCTTGATAATACAAAAACATCAGATAAGACATATATTAAATTGACAGCCGATTCGCTTGAAGGTGCTCCGTATATACTTACAATTTTCAAGCTTGATGAAGAGAGTGATCCGTTTGTATCAGTTGATAACAGCGGCTATATTAACTCAACTCTTGTAAAAGAAGACGGTAATGAAAAGTTAATGTATGTATGGGCAGTTGATGACGATGCTAAGACAGCGTCTGTAACATTGACAACTGCAGTAACTAACGGACAAGTTCAAATTGAGAACGGCAATGTATATTCATATACAACAACCGAAGATGTAACCTTGAACTTTAATGACAAGGGTTATATGGATATTGCTCTAAAGGTCACAACAACATTGGGTGCGGTTAATGAATATACACTACGTATTTACAAGAAAACAGCAGATTCCCGTTTGGGAAGCCTTACTGTTGATAAGCTTGAGTACAAGCCGACAGGTATAATAATCGGTGAAAATTACAATGTTACATATGATAAGACAACCGGTAAGTATGTTGCAAAGATTAAGTATGATACTAACTATGTACAGGTTAATGCCGTAGCGGCAAGCACAAGCTCAAAGGTTGCAATTCGTCCTGATGAAGCAACTGCAAAGAGTGACTCTATGTCAGGAATGCCGTTCGACATGAGAAATGTTTCGATTACAGCAGATACAACAACACTTTATATTGCTGTAACTCCGGCAGATACATCATATTCACAGGGTGTATATCAGCTTGATATTATAAGAATGTCAGCTAATACTGCAATAAAGGTAACATATGGCGGCGAAGAACTTTCGCAGAATACTGACGGTGAGTATGAATATACTTTGCCTGCGTCAACTGACGGAACAGATAACACAACTCAAAAACTTGTAGCAGAGGGTGTTATTGTAGACGGCGATAATGTTACAACTGATGAAAGCATTAAGCTGACGATTTCAACAAGCAGTACATTCTATGTAAATGGCGATGCAACATATACAGATGAAATGGATGTTAAAGCAACTCAGCCAAAGGCAAATGCTGTATATATCCATGTTAAGTCAGAAGACGGAACAGAAAAGACGTTTAAGGTAAATATTTTGAAATTACCTGAAACAAACGGTATAACGGCAGTAGACTTAACAGAAAATAAGGTTGCTGCAACATATAAGACTTCAATTAACACATATGAAGGTCAAGCCCCTTATTCGGAGGACGGTATTGTAATTTACGTTACAACTGCCGATGCACGTTCGCAGGTAGCAGTCGGAACACCGAATAACTTCGTAACTCCAACACCTATTAACGCTGCAGATCCTACACAGGGCGGTATTGCAAAGGTTCTTCTTCCGAAAGAACTTCTTGAAGAAGAAGCGAACGGCAGTACAACAACTAAGTTGTATGTTAAGAGAGCAGACGGTATTGTCATAGACAACAGCTCAATGAATATACCGACACTTATTATTAAATACGCATCAAATAATGTTGGTCTGTATAAGGTTGATTCAACACCTACAACAGACCCTGCAAGCCCTGACTACACAGGTAAGGTAAAGCAGATTACTGATGAGAACGGTAATATTGAGTATTATCTTGGTATTAATGCAAGTGATATTATAACAACAGGTACAGCTCTAAGCATTAATATTACTGCAGAAGCAAATAATACAAGCTCAAAGGTTGTAATTTACGACCCTGCTACAGAACAGCCTTCAACTATGACAACGGGTGCAACATATAAGGCAATCAGAGAAGTTACTCTTGACCCGTCATTGAATGATGGTCCAACAGAACTTTCAATCAGAGTAATAGCAGAAGACGGAGTTACATCAAAGGATTATAAACTTGTACTTCGCAAGAAGTCTGATAATACAGAGATTGAATTTGTAAAAGCAATCTATATTGCAAATGAAGACCCTGACTTAAGCAAGAATACCGCAGGTGAATTCTATACATATGTAGATTCGGGCAGAACAATTCTTCCTATCAGAGTAAAGGCTAAGGACAGTCAGTCAACAGTTGCAATCGAAACAACTTATAAACCGTCAGCATATGTCGGTTCAGCTGCAATAACATATTCAAACAGCAATGATGCAAGCGTTAATGTTGACCTTACAGGTATAACTGATGACGAGCTTAGAGCAGGTGTAACAATTCCTGTATATATTAAGTCAGAAGACGGAAGTCAAGTAATGACTTACTTCGTAAAGGTATCTTCTGTAGAAGGTAACCCTGAGCTTAAGAGCGTTGATGTTGTTGTAGACGGTGTTGTAAGACCTGCAAAATATGATGCAGATGATAACAGCAAGTTCGTAATTAAGATTCCTGATACAACTTCAAGAGTTGATATTATAGCAACTCCGCAAACATCGCTTGTTCAGTACGTACATATAAACGGCAGCTATGACAGCAAGGATGAAGCGACCGGAGCTGTTACTTTGAGCAATGTGGTTGTAAACAGTAAAGAAACAACTGCAACGATTGAAGTTAAGGCAAAAGACGGTACAACAAAGAGATATACTCTTGTAATTACTAAGGTTGCTGTAAACACAGACCTTATGAATGTAACTGTAAACGGTACTACAGTAAGCAATGCAAACGGTACTTACACATATCTAAAGACCGGTATTTCGAGTGATAAGACTGCTGATGTTTCAATAACAACACAAGATGCAAATTCAACTGTTAAGGTTGAAGCTATCACAAGAGATTTGACAAAATCACCATATGGATTGTCATACAATGAAGTGGGCAGCGAGTCACAGAATGTATGGGCAAATGATGCGGTAACTCTACACAGTCAGCCGGTAAACAGATACCGTATAACAGTAACAGGACAAGACGGATTTACAACTAAAGAATACACCTTAATAATCAGAGATACAGATACAAATGCAGATGTAGAATATATTAAGGTTGGCACATATTATGCAGTTAAGGAATCATCAGACGTCAACGGTGAAACATGGACTGTTGAAATCCCTGATACAACTAAGTTTACAAATGTAACTGTACAAGCATCTGATGAATTGGCAGAACTTACAGACATTGAGAAACTTAGACAGAATGCATATGATAATAATCCAAGCAACGTAGGATATGTAACTCAAATCGTTTCAGGTTTGGATTTACAGACAGGCGACGAGATTAGATATGTTAAGGTAGTTTCACAGGATGGCTCACTACAGAAGATGTATAAGCTTGTTATAAAGGGTACAGACGAAGCTCCTTCTGTTGAAAGCGTAACAGTAAACGGTTTGGATGCAAATGCACCGACTGATTCAGAACCAAGATATACATATCTTGAAGTACTTCCGAACGCAAGTGAAGTATTGATTGGTGTTACGGCAGCGAGCAAGAACCACTTCGTAAGCATTAACAATGGCGATATTACAGCCGGCGGTTATGCAGAGCTTAAGGTTTCGATGCCTATCTCTGTAACCGAAATGGAAGTACCGTTCAGATTGTACAGAACAGCTGACGGTGACCCTGCATATGAAAACGTTGTATATTTAAAACGTTTGAGCGATGATTATGCATTGACTGTAAAGGTTGATAACAATACTGTTAAGAAAACAAATCTTGACGGCTCATATGTATATTATGTAGACGGTACAGCAACAAGTGCAGATGTATGGGCTCTTGCATCTAACGCAAATTACCGTGTAGAAATTACAGGTAAAGACGGCGTTTCAGGCAATAACAACACAAATCCGACACTTGGCGCAACTGTTACAACAGACCTTGAAGATACTATAAACAGTAACTTCACAGAAGTAACAATCACAGTTAAATCTGATGATATTACAAATACAGCAACAGCCGAATATAAGCTATATATTTATAAGAAGAGTAACAATGCAAATATCAAGTCGGTAACTGCAAATCCAAATGACAGTGAAAACAAGGATACAGATACTACAGCAGATGACAGTGTAAACTTAGGCGGTAATATATACAATGCATATCATGTATATGTTCCTAAGTCAACTACATCGGGTTATACAGTATTTGACCTTGCAATCGAGCTTGAAGATGTAAATGCGGCAGTAACAAGCATTGATAATGCACCGTTCGCAAATACAAACGGCGGTACTGCAAAGGCAACATTTACAAAACTTACAGCCGATTACGACTTTGACGGTGACGGCACAAACGATTCATTCGTAATTCCTGTAACCGTAACATCGCAGAGCGGTGGTACAAAGGATTACTACATCATCGCAACACCTACAGATATGGATATGGAATTGACTGTAGAATACGATGACGAAAAGATTGCGAAGGAAGAGGACAAGAACGAATATATTGTATATGTTCCTACAACTTCTAACACAGCAACTATATACCTAACATCAATAAACGGTAATATTGCTGAAGTAAGAAATACAACAAATGCAAATAATATTATAACTGTTGATTCACCTGACAGAACATTGTATAGATTACAGGTTAGTAACTTGTCAGCTTTGACGGAAAGCAATCCATATACTTATGAAGTTGATGTGGCTAAATCAGGTTCAAGTTATAAGAAGACATTTAAGCTAATCATTATGCCGCAGAGTACTGATACCGATATTACAGTAACAGTAAACGGTGTAGAAGCTAACTGGGTAGCTTCAAACGGCGGTTACTATGACGGAAGTATTGAAACAACTGACGAAATAGCAAATGTTATAGTAAAGGCTAAGAATCAATTTACAAAACTTGCGATTACAGAAGATGGTGAGCCTGCACCGACGTTGGTTGATAAGGGTATAACATCTAAGGCTTATACAATCGCTCTTACAGAAGCAACTGATACAGCTAAGATATATACAATCTATGTTCAATCGCAGAATACTTCACAGCCGATTAAGACATATAAGTTACACATCACAAGAAGAAGCGGTGAAAATGATATTATCAGCATCAAGCGTGGTAATGTGGACGCTACAGAAGAACCTGTAGAAAACAGTGATGACGTTAAGTACATATTCTTCGTAGACTCAATGACAGAAGTACCTCAAATTACGATTGAAACTTCACCTAAGTCAATATTGAGAGTAGGTTACTATGATTCACAGAATAAGTGGCATAATAACGGCGATAGCAGTGCTTCAACAGCAGGCGATACAGCCGGTTGGACAACAGATAATAATTGGCAGGATACATTGCCGGCAAATGCAAACGGTGGTAAATATGTAATCGAAGTAAAGGCTGAAAACGGCTCGAAGAAGAACTATGTTCTTGAATTCAGAGAAAAGTCAGACGATACATCAATTAAGAGTATAACAACAGAAAAAGGTTTGGATGGCGAATACAATGTTGATATGTCAATGACAGTATTGTATGAAGCAAACGTTCCTGACCACGATACATTGCTTGACATACTGCTTACAGATAAGTATGCAACAATCGAATCAATACATGAAGTAGCATTGCCTGATGACAGTGAAAACATCATAGATTCGACAGGTGACATCATCACAAGAAAGAAGACCGACGAAGGTGCATTCCGATATAAGGTTGTAGGCGGTGTTCCGATTGGCGGTAAGAGATACTTGAGAATTACCGTTAAACCTCAAAATGATAAGGCAGAGTTGGTTAAGAACTACTACTTATTATTAAAGGGTGCATCAGATGACTTGTCACTTGACAATGTAAAGGTTAATGATACTGTAAATACAACTCCTATCTCAAATGGTTTGAAGTATACATTCAGTGTTCCGACAACCGTAACTGAGGCAGATGTAACAATTACAGCAAATCAATATGCTAAACTTGTCAATGTAGCAGGAAATGCACTTTCAATTCCATACATCAACGTATGGTCAGATACTTCATATACATTGTCTTCTGAAGAAGAAACAACTATAACTGTAGAAGTTCGTTCACAGTTGTATGTTGATGATGTACGTACACCAAATGCTAAGAAGACTTATACAGTAAGTATCTATAAGAGCAGTAATAACACGGAGATAGGCGAGGTTATCGTAAATGGTATCGCAGCAATCACAAGAAAGAATAATCCTACTATCTATGAGATTGCAATTCCGTCAGATCTTAACGGAGGCGATTCAAGAGCAGAAAACCCTGCAACTATCACAATACATACATCAAGCGGTATTGCAGAAATCTCAATGAAGAATGACGCAGCCGGTGTTGATGATGTAGGTTATGGTGAACTTATAACAAAGAGAACGCTTGACGCTCCTTCTGTTTCAAAGGTAAATAAGTTCGAATTTACAATTAGATCATCATCAGGCAGTGTAAAGCAGACATACACATTGTATGTATATACTGATTACGAAGACACAGATGTCAAGTCGGTTTCACTTAATAAGACTGAACTTACAGCCGGTGCCGCAACAGATGTAGATATTTCGTTATTCTCAGTTCCTGATGACCGTATCTACACAGCAGTTGTAAACAGACGTAATCCGGTTGACCTTTCAATAGTTCCTACAGGTAACATGGCAAAGGTAGAACTTACAGGATTCGGTATTGACGGTATTCTTGTAAGTGACAACTCACACGGTTATGTATTTGAAAATCTTGCACTTAACTCAGAAAATGATACAGTATTTAACTTCAGAATTATGAGTTATGACGGTAAGGTTGTAAGTGATCCATATCAAGTAATAATTAAGTATGTTGAAGATTCAGACGTAGCTCTAAAGAGTGTTGTCTTTGACGGTGTAACAGCTGAAAAGGCAGACTTTAAGTCTAATACATATCTTGTAAGAGCAGACAGTACCGTAACAAACGGCATACTTACAATAACTGCGGCAAACGAAGATGCAGTAGTTAAACTTGACAGCGATAAATCAACAAACGGTGTCTTGAACGTATCTTATAATGTTACAAAGAACGTATCTAAGGTTGACTTTACCGTTACATCTAAGGACGGTAAGGCAGAGCAAGCATACACATTGTATATTATAAGAAGCAATACGGGTGAAAAAGAAGTCTATGTCAACGGAACTAAGCTTACAAAGACAAGCGATGGTTACACTTATGAAGTACCTTACGGAGCAACTGCGGCAGATATTAAAGTTGTTGCAGACAGCGAAGTTTCAAAGGTACAGATTGGTGACAGCGAGTTTAAGGTAAGTGAAAATACTGAAACAGTAACTCTTGATTCGGGTAAGACAACAACTGTTAAATTCAAGATTTACTCATATCCGTATGACGATAACAGCTTTATTGCAGAAACAATTACACTTGTAAGACAAGACCAGTCTTTGGCACTTTCAAATGTAATGGTTCAGAGCAAGTCAGAAAGAGATTATACAAAGCTAACTCCGGATAAGTACGGAAATTATAAGACAGCTATTCCGAGCACAGATGACAGTGCAAGCATTGTAATTGCAACAAGAAGAAGCGATTCAAAACTTGGACTTATCAGAGTAACAGACACAGGTGATGTTGTTCTTGGTGAAGATCAAGGTCAATTATCAGTACCTGATATTGCAAACCTTGGAACAGTAAATAAATTCTATATTGTTGTTTCTGACGGAACAAAGACAAGCAGATATGAACTTGTAATTGTTAAGTACAGCAATAATACAAGTGTAGAAAAGGTAATCGCCGAAAGAGGTACAGAGGACGAATATGTAGCTAAAGATGCATCGTGCGGCGGCGGCTCAACTATCCTTCCTGAAGACCCTGACGGCAGTAAGGCATCACCTTACCAGATTACGACGGCCGAAGAACTTCAGGCTATGTCAGATCATCTTGATGCATACTATGTATTGATGAATGATATTGACTTAAGCGGTACTGCATGGACTCCGGTTGGTACAACTTCCAAACCGTTTACAGGTAACCTAAACGGTAACGGAAAGTCAATATCAAATCTAACAATTACAGCTACATCAAATGATACAGCATACGGCTTGTTTGGTGTAAATAAGGGTGAAGTTTATGACTTCAAACTTGAAGATGTAAATATTACATCTGTTGCAGGCACATCATATCAATATATCGGTGCCGTGGCAGGTAAGAATGAACAAAACGGTGTAATTTCAAGAGTAGCCGTAGCTTCAGGTAATATTGAATCTTCATATGCAGCCGGTGGTGTAGCAGGTGATAACCGTGGTACTATCGAAGACGCATATAATAAAGCAACAATTACATCAGGTGAGTACGCAGCAGGTATTGCAGCATTGAACCATAACGCTGTTAAGAATGTATATAATGTAGGTTCAATAAGCTCAACATCAAGTAATTTAACCGATGAACACGTAGCGTCGATTGTTGTATTGAACCTTGACAACTCAACAATAAATAATGCATATGCAGTAATGCCTAGCCAAATCTACAGCAAGGTGGGAAGCAACAGCAATGTATATAACAGTGCGTCAGTTCTTCCTGAAAAGCTTGGAGATATAGCAACATTCAATGATTGGGACTTTGCAAATACATGGGTAATCAAGACAGCTCAGTATCCTACATTCAGGAACCAATCAGCTGATGCAGATATATCAAATCTTAACATTCCTGACGGCAGCCAAGCACGTCCGTTTGAAATCACATCAGCCGCAGGATTGAAGAGCATCGGTAACGATGAGGAAAGCTTAACAAAGCATTATGTATTGAAGAATAATATTTCAATGAAGTATAATTCGGACTACATTCAAATGGATCCTATCGGTTCAGAAGATACACCATTTACAGGTAGTCTTGACGGTAACGGATTTACAATTTCCGATTTGAAGATTACATCACAGAAGAGCGTAAACGGTCAAGATTATTCAGCTTTGTTTGCTGTAAACAACGGTACTGTTAAGAACTTGAGATTTGCGGTTGCGACAATCGGTGAAAACGGAGTTGAAAATGCATCTGTTGTAGCAGGCATTAACAACGGCACAATCGAACAAGTTGCAATTGAAACGGGCGGTAAGATTACAGCTAAGAATGCAGCCGGTTTTGCAATCGAAAACAACGGTACTATTGAAAACTCATATATTACATCAACTGCACTTGTAAGCAACAATGCTTCTGCAGGTATAGTAATAAGCAATAATGCCGGTGCAACAATCGGATATGTATTCGCTAACGCAAATCTGTCAAGCTCAATGTTTGATAAAGCATCGATTGCTATTAACAGTGACGGTACAATTACACATACACACGGTGTAATGGGTGCATTGTTTGTTAAGAATGATACATCAATCGTTACGACAAATGATAATAGCAGTATTGCTGCATCTGACCTATATGTTCAGTCAATCTTTAGCGATTGGAACTTCAATGATATATGGTATATGACATCAGGCAGCTACCCAATGCTACAAGTTACAAATAAGGCTTCGTCAGTTTCTGCACAAAGCATTGACTTGTTTGCAGACGGAGAAACAACCTGCGAACATATTGTATATATCAGAGATACTAAGAATTCGGCTAATATTTACATAAAGGCTCAGAATCCTTATTCAACAATCGCAATCAGAGGCGGTTCATATACAGGTGTATTTGAAGGTGTTATAAACGGACTTATCAATGATAAGACAATAATTCCGTTTACAATTACATCAACAAGCGGTGCAAGTCAGGAACATAATCTTGTAATTATTAAAGAACCTACTTTGGCAACACTTGACAGCGTTGTTATTGATGGAACGACAGTTGCTCGTGTAAATAACACATACGTTGCAGAAATAGGTAAGTCAGCTGATTCTGTAAATGCAGAAATTACTCCTATATCAGGTACAGTTGAAGTACTTGACAAAGATAGAAATGTTGTTTCATATGAGAGCATGAACGGCTTGACATGGATTAATACAGCACTTCCTGCAAATGTCGGTACTACAACAACTTATACATTGAGAGTAACAAACGGTAATGCACTTTCAACGGTTGAATATCCGTTAATCTTGAAACCTGCTGAATATCATACAGGTTTGAAGTATGTACAGGTTGATCCGCTTACTCTTATAGGCAATGTTCTTGTAGGTTCGGGTTATACAGATGTTACAGATATAAATGAAAATGTTTATAACTATGTAATTACCAAAGACCTTGAATATATCAATATTAAGGCTGAAACCGTAAACTCTACTTCAAAGGTAAGCATTGCATCAGAGTATAATTCGGCTAATGTACAAGAAATCGAAAGATATAACCTTGATACATCAATTAAGGATATTTACATTCCGATTGACGTAACAACAGAAGAGAATGTTGTTGAACATTATGTACTTCACTTAACAAGAAAGAGTATTGATGATTCATTAAAGACTGTTAAGGTAACATACGGTAGCAATGTTTATACTCCGGCAGCTGAAAACAGAGTAATAGATGAAGAAACAGGAGCAACTGCAGATGTATATGTAGTTAAACTTGATACTCCGGGTAATGTTCCGTTTACAAATAAGACATATGTTGATATTTTGATAGAGGCTAATGATATTTATACACTTGTAAATGCAGGTAGCCCAACGGCAACAGACCCAACATCAGCTAATTCGGATAAGTGGACAGCAACTAATGTACTTCTTGACGGCGAAGAATTAACAATCTATGAAATCAAGTCAAAAGCTGCTGACTTAGAAACAATTAAGGTATCATATCTATACATCTACAAGAAGAGTGATAATGCAAACCTTAAGACATTTACCGCAACTTACGATGACGGCGGAACAAAAACAACTGTTGAAGCCGGAGAGGATACAAACGGTGAATATCAGCTATGGATTCCGTCTGATGTTACAACAGTAGATCTTGAGGCGATAGCATCAACTCTGTTGGCAGAAGTACAGATTGACGATAATACTTCGTCATTACATAATAATGTTTATAAGAACTTTACAATAACAGGTAAGAACACTATTAATGTAATGATTAAATCTTCATTAAATACTACTGCTGAGTATAAAATTAATATCAATAGATTGAATCTTGATCTTGAAGCTGTACAGGCAGGACCTTACAGCGGCGGCAACTTGTCAAATGCTCTTTGGGACAGCACAAGAAATGCATATGTTGTTCGTCTTGATCCGCAGACTGATGATTTGCCAAGTGCAATCGCATCAGTGTTGGCTAAGGATGCTAATAACTACATCAGAATAGGTCACTTGACAAGACCTGAAAAACCTACTCAGGGAAGTATGACAGATGAACAGTATGCAGCAGCACTTGCTCAATATGAGAAAGAGGTTGCAGCATATGAAACAGCCGCAGCAAACGACTATTCAGCAACCGATGCAAGCGTTGTATGGGATGGCGGATGGCGTCAGACAAGCAACCAGTCTTATAAGATTCCTCTAATCAAAAAAGACGGTGGATTTACAGTAGTTAAGATTCAGGTTGGTGTAGCTAATAACTATAAGGCTCAAGCAGATGCAACTATTGATGAAAAGATTGGTACTGTTAAGACTTATACATTCTTAATAGGTCAGAAGTATAAGAACACTGATGCAGATATTGATATTTATATTGACGGTAACTTGCTTAAAAATCCTGAAAAGGTCGGCGATGAGATTATCTATAGATACGGTATCGTGAAGGATGCAACTGTAAAGGTTGGACTTCGCATTGATGAACATGCACCAACTCCATATGATCCGACAGTATCGGTAAATTCAGTATCTGAAAACGGAATTGTAAACAGATCTGATTATAATTATCCGACAGATGGTGTACTTACAATCCCTGTAAATACGGCAAGATCAGTATCTGAAGATACTCCTGATACAAATATTACTATTGTATCAATACCTGAAGCAGGTACAGGATATACTCATCAGTATAAGGTTGTAATCTACAGATTGTCAGAAAATACAAATGTACTTCATAACAGCAGTGACAACTCAGAAACTGTTGTAAATGAAACTACAAGATATGACGGTGAAACAAGTCCAAATGTTGTAGATTATTACAAAGTAAGCGAATCAACACTTACAGTTGATGAAAACGGTAATAAGTATTTAAGAGTATATATCAAGACAGAGTATTCAAAGGCTAAGATTACTCTAAACGGTAAAATATATACAGGAATAACAGATGATGACACTGTAATAAGTGGTTCAAATGTAGTAAACGGCGGAGATATTCATGGTATCTTGATTCCTGTAAAGGATGGCGAAAGCGTTAAGGTAATTCCGTACGTAGTAACATCAGAAGACGGCAGACATACTTCAAACAATGCATTAAACGTAACAATCCAGTCGATTAATACTAATGCCGATTATGTAACGGTTAATGGTGTAGAAGCATATGGTCCGTTCACTGAGGACGATTCGGATCTGCCGTATTATAACAGCTATATTCCTTACAGTGTATATGAAAAAGCAGTTAATAATGCTGAAAAGACATCGGTTGTTGTTCAGGCGGCTGTTCAGTCGAAGGATACAACAGCAGAACTTCTATGGGAAGATGGCGACTTTGATTATCACGGAAATGATGCTAAATACAACATTCCGTTCAGAGTATCCCACTCATACTTGTTTGACGATGCAGATCCTGATATTCCTCATGTGGTTAAATTCAGAATTATCTCTGAAGCGGGTACAATGCAAGAATATGAATTGAGAGTTTATCTTGCAGATAACACAAACAGAGATGTTGAATATGATGCCGAAAGTGATAATTACAGTGTATGGGTTGGTCCTGCAGGAACAATTAACAGCATACCGCCTGCTAAGTACGATAAGAACACAGGCAGATACACTGTAGAAATTGAAACAGGTATAACATCTGTTGACATGAAGGTAATCGCAGATTATGAATATGCGGGCGTAGATATTTATGACCCATATACATCATCATATACAAATAACTATGAATTACATCAAAAACAAGTACAACTTTCAAATCTTGAACCTAACCAAAACTACACATTGTACTTTAGAATACGTTCACAGGATGAAATGTTGTCAGGTGTTGGTGATGGTAAGGAATACATAGTAGACCTAATCAGAAAGTCTAATAACAGAAAGATTGATCACGTATATGCATATCCTGAAGATAAAACGGGTAAGTTGTTCCAGTCAGTTGTTGAAAATATAACTGTAAACAATCCGATTATCATAAAGAATATAACATACGGTACATCAATCGTTCCTATTGAAATCGGTGCTGATTACTCAACAGCAAGAGTTGGTATGACGATAGATGGTGTAGATACTGTTTCGACAAATCAAACTCTAAAGATAAATATTCCGTTTGACAGTAATGACGATGATGTTGATGAAACAACAGGCGAACGTTCAAGAACATTCCAGGTAACGGTATGGAGTTATGAAGGCGATATTGCACCTGCATACTACACACTTAAGATTATCAGAAAGATGAATAATCTAAAGCTTAAGGAAATTACACTTGACGGACGTTATGCAGAGCAAGACAGAAACGACCCTCATACATTCAGAATTGATGTAGGGGCAGATGAAACACTTGTAAATGAAATCAAAGCTACTGCTCTGAACGCCGGGGAATACGTAGAATTTGAGAATAACGGATTTGCTCTTTCAAGCAATTCATATTTGAATTATGACGTATCAACAATTCCGACATCGTCATCGGTAACGATTGATATTAAGGTTGGTTCACCTGATTTGCTGTCAGATGGTACAACTCCTGATGAGATAGCAATAACAAAGCTTATTATTACAAAGCTTTCTCCTGAAGAATTGCGTTCTGATTTGAAACTTGATATGTTTGTCAGCGATATTAAGTTAGTTGACAGCTCATATGTAAAGGCTGCAAAGCAGAGCGAAGATAAGACACTTGTAAACGGCAAATATGTTTATACATATAATTACATAAGCTATATTAATCCAACGGCAAATATGGCATATGTTAAGTCACAGACTAAGTCGGCAAGTTCAAAGATTGAATTCTTTACTGATTTTGGTAAACCTGCGATCGCGAGCGGAATGTTGGCAGTTGATACAGAGGCATCAATGTCAGGTATAGATGACATCATATTGAAAGCCAGAGTAACAGCCGGTGACGGCAAAACACAGGATTACACATTGATGATTCAGAAAGCTTCAAGCGAACTTGGTATAGACAAAGTATATGTTGACGCTACAGGCGGACTTTCTACTGAAACTCAGCAGACAACAAGAGTTACAGGTAAGGTTACAGGTTATGAAGCGGGTGTGGAACCTAATACAACAGCAATATCGTACAAAGTTGAAATGCCGATGAATACATACATTGCACAACCGTTTGTATTCGCAATAGACCCATATGCGGTAATTCAGTTCTATGAGTACAGAGATGGTACATATGTACTGAGCAATAATAAACAAATTCAAGGAACTAATGTAAACTTCGCAGGTGCTACAACGGATGCCGCCAGTATTGAAGACAGAAATTTATATAAGTTCAGATTTAAAGTAACATCGAGAACCAACAACGCATCTCAGGAATATGTAATCAACCTTATTAACAGCCCTGAGGGTACTCAGTTGAAAAATGTTAATATCGGTTTGAGAAAAGAAGGATACAAAGATTATCCTATAGATGAATCTGAAGTAATCTTGAAGAATGCAAGTATAACAGGTCTTACAACTTACTTGGCATCAGTTCCGCAAGGACGTGATACAGCTGTAGTAAAACTTATAAGTGAGAATAAGTTTGCTAAGATATATGTAAACGGTGTTCATCAGAACAGCGCAGTAAATACATATATTGATGATGTAAAACTAAACGGTCGTGTTACGCAAGTTCCTGTAACGGTAGAATCTCCGTCAGGCGCAACACAGAACTATACGATTTACATTGTTCAGTACATCTACAACTTCGATTTGAACACAGTAGTAAATGACGAACTTACAGAAAGAATCGGCGATCCGGTTACAAATGAAGACGGTGTTATCATTTCAAACTATGAACGTCCGACAAAACTTCCGTTCTACTTGAGCGATGCAGATATGCAAATTAATATGGCAGACCCTCAAGGTCATAAATATTACGTTCAGATTGATGACGGTGAAAAGATACTTGTAGATGATACAACTAATGAGCAGACTATTAAATCAATAATTAAGCTAAAAGAAGTTAATTCGATTGTTCAGCTTCGTGTATATGACGAAGACGGATTCTTAATAACAATTAACAATATTTTAATTAAGCGTGATATGCTTGACGCAGCACTTGGAGCAATCCGTGTAAATGACAATGATGCAGTTAAGACAACTCTTGACAGCGGCAAGATTATATATGAGGCATACTCATATTCAGAAGCAGAAAATCCAACTGCTAAAGTTGATATATATGCTGTTGATAAAAACGCCGCAATTACGTTGACGGGTCTTACAGTATCGCAGACATATACATTGGGAGCAGGTAAGGGCGGTCAGCTTACTGCAAACGTAGATTTGAAGGTTGGCGACAACTACTTCTCGATTGAACTTAAGAAGTCGGACGGCAGCCCGTCAATCTATTATACATTACGTATCAAGCATATTCCGGTTGACGTATATCTTGATGATTTGTATATCACAAAGAAGGACAATTCAAATAAGATACCGTTCTATAATTCATCATTTATAAAGACGGTTACAACTTATTCGATTAAGACTGAAAATGATTTACATGAGTATGATGTATATGCAAATGCACATGAAACACATCAGAAACTACTTGACTATGCGAAGACACAAGGCTGGAATCCTAATGATTATGAAACAAGAATCAAGATTACAGACGCAGGCAGTGAGCAAATCGACGATTTGAGTAAATATATTAAGCAGTATGTCAACAGTATGAAGACAGACGGAACAACTTCGGAATACTTCAGAATACCTATTTACTTGAGAGTTCCTCACTACACAAAAACTTATTATATAGAAGTTCATGACCCGAGCGATGAAAACCGACTTGCAGATTTACAAGTTATCGGTTATGACTTGGATCCTGACTTTGATAAGGATAATTATAAGATAAATAAGCCTACAACAGATGATGAAAAGAAACAGGGTATTTATACGGTAAATGTTGAATCAGAAAAGACAAATGCAGACATTTACGCTAAGGCATATCATAATCATGACGGTGCTAAGACGATGGTTACAATTCTTGATTCAAACAAAAAACCGATGAGTAATGCATTTGTTACAATTACTCAGAATGTAAACCTTGAATACGGCGATAATGTATTCTATGTAAAGGTAACAAGTGAAACATCTAAGGAATTAGAGTATGAACTTCATATTTATCGTAAGCCGATAGACGCAAGCGTTAAGTATATCTTGGTAAATGATATGCCTGCCGCATTGCAGCCGGACGGAACGTATGTTGCATATGTAGAGTCAGGTACTAACCCTATAGTTAAGGCTATGGCAAGTGATTCAAGAGCAACAACAACATTGAAGACAAACGGTGCCGCAGATGTTTCGGCAGTTGGTTGGGTAACGTTAAATGTACCTACTGTATCAACTGCAACGGCAAATGTTGATATTAATGTTTCTTTGACAGCCGGTAATGATACAATCAGCAGAGATTATGTATTGAAGTTGATTAGTGTAACGGGTGATATTCTAAGCATCTACATGGATGTTGACAACGGCGACTTTGTAACAGATACAACTCGTCAATATGCAAATCCTATTGCAGCTGTTTGGAACAGTGAAAATAACCGCTTTGAAATAGGTATTCCGCATAATGCGACATATACACCGATGATGAGAGTAACAACTCTTGCCGAAGGTAAGACAGTTAAGATTGGTACTCTTGCTGAACAAAATCCTGATGCGGGAACAACAAAGCAGTTTACCAATAAGACATACTTGATGAATAATCCTCAAGATATAACCGTTACTGTAAAGGATGTTGCAACAGATGTAACCAAGACATATATTGTACACGTAACAAGAATGTCAGGCGATGCAGACCTTATCGAACTTGAACCTGAAAGCGGCGTAGTGATGAAACCTACATTCGATAAGGATGTTCATAACTACGAAATCGATGTAGATACAGCTGTTACACAGGTGACATTTGATAAGATTACAGCAAGCAATAATGCTACAATCAAGCTTATGACATCTACAAGCAACGGTTCAAAGCCGGTTATCAACCATACAAGCGGAAATAGTTTTGTATTTGATAACTTGACAGTTGGTAACAACATATTGAAGATTGAAGTAACATCTGAAGACAGAATAACAACTAAGACATATACGGTTACAATAAATCGTAAGATTCCTGATACTGACGCTACTTTGGACGACATCAGAGTCGTTATCGGCGGTAAGTATTACAGCTTAGTTCCGATGTTCGACAGAGATATTACGGATTACTACTTTATTGTTGAAGGTGAAAATATTAATGATATTAATATTGAAGCAACACCAAGCAGTGCTGCAAGCGATGTGGCTTACAAGATTGACGGCGGTTCTACCACAAAGGGAACAAGCGTGACAATCAAAGACGGTTTGACTGAGAAATCAACAACCGAAGTTGCATTCAATGTATCGGCAAGCGGCGTAGTAATGAAAGAGTATAAGATTACACTTTATAAGAATATTAATGCTAATATCAATCCAAAGCAAAACTTCTTATCAAGTATATCTCTTGCAAATCATACATTGACAATGATGAACAGCTCATCAGATGTAGATTATAACTACTATTCAAATGTAACTAATACGGAAACAGAAGAAGCAATCACAGTAATTCCGAATACAAATGTTACGGGTACAGACGGTAATATGACTGCAACATTGTATGATGTAGCCAATAATACAACCGAAACTATGTTGTCCGGTCAGCCGACGCCGGTTAAGCTTGATGCGGGTAATAACTTGTTTATTGTCAAAGTAAGCGATGGCAACGGCAACAGTCGTTACTACTCAATTACAATAAACAGAGCAATAGATAAGAATACAAGCGCATTGCTTTCATCTCTGACAGCAAGCGGTCAAAGTATGACGCCGACATTTGATAAGAATGTAACATCATATAAGATCACTGTTGCAAATGACGTTGATTCAATTAAGATTAACGCTAAATCCGAAAATACAATGTCTGCTATTTGGGTAAGAAGCGAAGCCTTAGATATTGACGTTGATGCGGTTGGTACGATAAATACCGATATTAAGCTTGTAGAGGGTAGCAATAAGATTGTTATTACGGTAACTGCTCCTAACAATACTGCAAAAGCAGGTAATAGAACATGGAATAACACTAAGAAGGTTTATGTAATTAATATTTACAGAGGCAGTGAAAATGATAATGCTGACCTAATAGATATTAAGTACACAGCAGGCGGTATACTCGCTCCTATATTTGACAGTGATGAAACAAATTATCATTTGACTTATACTTATGAGCATGAAAATGTTGATTTGATACCGATTGCAAGAACTCCGGATGCTATAAAGGATATAACAGTTACATCAAGCGAAACTTCTAAGGTGATAAGCAGTGGAGATACATTCTCATTGTCACCGCTTGCTGTAGGTGAAACGGTAGTAACATTCATTGTAAGAACAGTAAACGGTACAGAAAAGACTTATACGGTTTCGGTATATCGTAATAAGTTTGAAACTCCGATACCTGAAATTACAGGTTTGGAACTAAAAGACCAACACTTTGATGACTATGCTATAACGCCTGCATTCGATAAGGATGAACATTCATATTATGCAAGTGTTCCAAGTACATTTGAAAAGGCAGATATTAAGGTAACTGCTGTATCAAATGACCCATCGGATGAAGATAATCTAACGATTAGAGTAAACGGCAGAGTAATATCAAGCGGTACATGGAATAATATCTTTGAACCTATTGAATACGGTGATAACATATTCACGATTGAACTATTGAATACTCAGGAAAATAAAGAGTATTATACATTGGTAATCAATCGTCAACAACCTGACCTTGACCCTAAACTTATCGACTTGGCAGTTAAACAGAACTTTGCATTGTCACCGGCATTTGATCCGGATAAGACGGCATATGAAATTAATGTAGATGAATCAACATCATACATTAACCTTATCCCAACTGCCAATGATGCGAAGATTACTGTTAACAACCTTGAAGTTGTAAGCGGTATGGCATCAGAAAATATCGAACTTAAGAAGGGTAAGAATCAGATTAAGGTTGTTGTAACTGCAATAGATAATACAAAATCTCCTGCAGAGTTATCAATAACTAAGCGTGTATATCTTGTAAATGTATATCGTCCTGATTCGGATAACGATAATGCTCTAACAGAACTTGTTCTTAATAAGGGTACAGTCGTACCGGCATTTACAAGAGATGTAAAGAACTATTATGTAACAGTTCCTTATCAGGTAAATAAGGTAACTCTTGAAACAGCTGCATTAAATCCGGGCAGTGTGATTAAAGTAAACGGCACAGAATATACAGGCGCTATGGATATAGACTTGACAGACGGAGTATATAACTCAGTTGCAATCAAGGTATATGCATCAGCTGATGATTCATTGCCTGAAGTAACATACACATTGGATATATTCAGAAAGAATATGGCAGCCGATGTTCCTGACCTAAGCAGCTTGACTGTAGACGGTAAGGACATAATTCCGGATTTCTCGGCAAGAGAGCTTAACTACTACACATATGTAGATGCATCAACAACCCGTGTAACAATAAATGCTAAGGCAGCAAGCAGTTCTGCAAACGTAAGCGGTATCGGAACATTTGCATTGAACGGTAATAAGACAGTAAGAATTATTACAGTCAGAAACGGTGCTACAATGCAGAAGTATTCTGTAACAATCTTGCGTGATACTGCAATCAACGGTATCAGCGGTACATTGAACGGAGATGCGATAACAAACAGCACTCGTGAAACAATAACAGTACCTGAAGGTACAACAACAATTCCGCTTAATATAACTTCAGCCGACAGCGATGCAATAATTACTGTAAACGGCAGAGAGATTGAAAGCGGAAAGGACATTGACTTTACAATGTCAACACAAAAGGAAAGATTCGACATTAATGTTGTAAGCGCAATAAGCGGTATTAACAAGTCGTTCGTTGTATATGCTGAAAGCGATGCAGACAAGCCTTATGAACCGTTCATCAATCATATTATGATTGATCCGACAATCAATCAGACAGGCAAGGATGCAACATTCTTCACAGCGTTTGACGAAAAAGTATTTGTTTACAGTGCCGTTAATGACGGTGCTACACCGTACTTGTTTGCTAAGAGTGATGACCCGAATGTTTACATTGAAGTAATCAATGAAACAATGAGAGATTACTCATTGCAAGAAGGTATGGGTTCATACTTGGCACAGTCTATAGGCGAAAGCGGACAGGCAACATTCACATTCCGTGCAACTAAGTTTACTGAAAGCGGATACGAGCTTATTAATGAATATGTAGTAACTGTTTATAATACAGACGCACCTATCTTAACTGATTTGTGGACAGATAATGCTACTATGAAGACTAAGTTCTCACCGATAGTAAGAAATTATGATGTTGAAATAGGTAAGGATACCGAAGCATTTACCGTACATACAAAGAATACTTATGAAAATGCACAAGTAAGTATGAGTATCGACGGCGGAGCTTATGTAGACGGTGACGTAAGAACATTTGATAAACTTCCTCTTGATACTAAGAACTTTACCGTAACGGTTAAGATAACAGTTGACGAAAAAGACGGAATTTATGTTCTGAATGTAACTCGTCTTGATAAGTTAATTCCTGAGGCATTCCTTGAAAACATTGAACTTGAGGATGAAACAGCTGCAGGCGACGGATTATATGAAATGACTCCTGCATTTGAAGAAAAAGATGCTGAATATTCTGCTAAGGTTAATTACACAGACAATACAATTACATTGACTGTAACAGCTAAAGATCCGGCAAATGATAAACTTGCCGTTACTACAAGCGACGGTAAGGTTACAACGGTAACAAGCGGCACAGCCACTGAAATTACATTGCCGTCAAGCTTCCTTGACAGTGAACATTCAACCGAAACTGTAACGGTAACTGTTGAAAATAAGGACGGTAAGATTGGCAAGTACGAATTGAAGATTACTCGTGATGACAGAGCAAACGGAGATGCAAGACTTGCAAGTCTGACAACCGATAAGTTCGATTTGTCAAAGGTATTTAACCCTGAAATCTTTAGTTATGTTGTTAATATCTCACCTTATGATGAAGATATTACGGTAACAGCAGAAGCTAAAAACCCAACTGACAGTATAGTATTTACTCATAAGGGTAAAAATTCGGCAGAATCAATCGGCAGTGCAAGTGAGAAATTTGAGCTTGACGCGGGTGAAGCTGTAGATTATGTATTCGTAACAGTAGCTGAAACTCCATACACTTATGTAATTAAGATTGTAAGAGAGAACACAGCTTACCTAAGCAACATTATCGTAACAGATACAGTTGATGGAGACGGATACGAAGAACTAAATCCTAAGTTCGATGCAAGTGTAATAAGCTACGATGTTCTTGTAGATCCGCTTGCAACAGAAATCGAATTTACGATTAAGACTACAGAATATAATCCAATCCTAAATATGAGCATTGAAGGCACGCAGGTAGCAAGTAAGTCGGCATCAGAATTAACACATATGTTTGACCTTGCACTTAACCAAAAGTCGTTCACAATCGACTTTGAGATTGTAAGTCAGGTAAGCTCTACGGTAACTAACGGCGGTAAGTATCGTGTAACTGTTACAAGAGATACTGCCGAAACAGTTCCAGAACTTCAAACTTACATAACAGGCAGAGTTCATTCGGTTGCTCAAGGTGACGATACTGCAGAAATAAGAATGTATGACAGCAGCAATAACCTTGTTGCGGTAGATGCAGCAGGAAATACGGTTTACCAAGTTGGTCTGAACGGCAACTTTGAAATCTCGCTTCCTGATGCAGATACATATCATATTGTAATAAGCAGAACAGGTTATTTGGATTATGAAATCACCAACATTGTTTCAACCGAAACTTTTGTGAAAGCTAAATATGACTTTGGTATGATTAGAATTACACCGGGTAACGTTACAGATTATGATGTAAGTGACGGCGTCATAGATTATGTTGATATTAACTTAGTAAATGTATTCCTATATAACATTATTATGGATGACTATACAGGACAAATTATTAAGGATTCGATAACAACAACTGAAGACGGAACCAAGGATGAAACTAAGGATACTGATAAGAAAGACGATTCGAGTGATAATCCTGAACCTCCGGATAACGGAACACCGGATAATCCGTCAACGCCGTCAACTCCTGACAGCGGAACACCGGATAATCCGTCAACACCGTCAACTCCTGACAGCGGAACACCGGATAACCCTGAAACTCCGAGTGAAACACCGGATACACCATCAACTCCAAGTGATGGAACAAACAGTGGTGACAGTAAGGATGACAGTACAACGACTGATACACCTAATAAAGGTGAAACAGGCGATAATACATCATCAGATACTGAAACGGGAGATAAATCCGATAATACAGAAACACCGTCAGATGGTAATACATCAAGTGATAATACATCAAATGGTGATACATCATCAGACAGCAAGTCAGATAACACAACAGACAGTGCGACGTCAGACAGCAAGTCGGATAGCACAGCAGACAGTGCGACATCAGACAGCAAGTCGGATAGCACAACAGACAGTGTGACATCAGACAGTAAGTCGGACAGCACAACAAACAGTGTGACATCAGACAGTAAGTCGGATAGTAAATCAGACAGTGCTAAGAGTTCAGAATCATCATATTCTGTTTCAACGGCAGTAGCAGGTGTATCTGATTATACAGAAATCCAATATGGTGATGGCACTAATACAGCCGGCGCTTATTACGAAGCAAATGGCAAGAAGATAATTTCTTGGATTAACTTTGAGGGCGGACGTGTTGAAAGAGCTGATTGTGATTTTGACGGTGACGGCTCAATCACAACAAAAGACCTTCTGTATGCAGGTATGTATTTTGGAAAGAAGACTCCTGTATTGGATAACCAAGGTCCCGACAAAGTCAAAATAAAAGCATATTAATTAGCTTTAAGGAATCGACAGATTTAATTCTGTCGATTCTTTTTTTGTTTTATACATTTTATGTAATTTTATTAAACAGTAATAATTGTAACATTCACACAATATACGATAATGAACTGTAAAGAATAAACGGTGTTTTTCTTGAATAGAAATGTTGACTTTTGGTATAAGTTGGTGTACAATTAAAGTATAGAATTATTCATAATAGGGATAATTGTAGCAGGGGGGGAGAGCATGCATATTGGGAAAAAGAAAATCACAATAAGCGCACTTATTGTGGTTGTTTTTGTATCTGTTATTGTTTGGGCTGCAACATCTTACCCAAATGCAGCTATATCATTCAGTGGCATAAAAATGGTGGCTAACGGTTCAACAACACAAGGCTTCGTTGATATATCTCTGAAAAACATTGATTCAACTGCAATATCTTATTGTATTGAATATGATAAAAATTACATAGAGCTTTCGGATGTGGCGACGAATACGCCGATTAAAAACCCTACAACTTCTTCGGGAAGTGTCGGATATTCATATGATATTGCTCATGATTATTTTGAACAAAATACTGATGATTTCCCAATCGGAAGCTTTGGAGACTTTAAGTTACCGTCTATGATTGGTGTAAGTATGCCGATTATAGGTGTTGCAGATGCCGATAACGGCAGAGCAATAATGAACTTCTTACCGCAAGAAGGTACAACTTCTAAATACATAACTGCGGTAAAAGGTCGTGACGAACATCTTATTCTTGCAAACGGTAAAAATTTAAAACTCGGACGATTGAGCTTTTATATAAAAGACCCTGCAAAGTTTGCAAAGCTTTCAAAAAGCGAACTTAAGGATGTTATTAAAATTGTACCGTTTTCGACAATGATTACAGTGCAGGACGATACTATTACAGATGATGACGGTGTTCATATAGGTTATATCGACAGCAGTGACGGAGATGTCAAATGGTACTCGAGAGCCGATAAAAATGTTGAGTGTAATTTTGAGATTGAAGCGGCACTTTCAAATGTTAAGGCACTGAATGAGGAGCTTACAGTTACTTCTTATGACATCTATAAGAATGGTACGATAGATGATTTACTTGATTTCATAAATGATAAAATGTCGATTATATCACTCCAATATGCAGACGGTTCCGAAAGACCGGCAGTGTTTAAGTGGGATAAGACGACAAGCAATCTAAGCTCGATTTCGTGGAATCCAAAAGAAGGTGACTATACGGTTGTTCAAAAATACAATGATGATTTTGATATAACCGTTACAATACATGTGACGCCGATTAATTTGATTGGCTTCACGGCAGAAAATGAAAATTTGACGTATTGGACCGGTGCGGCGGATTATCCTGCAACAATAGACGATTTGAAACTTGCACCAAAAGCAAAACCGATACTTGATAAATATATTCCAAACGGCGGAGTACCGGAGTTTAATATCGGATGGTACCAGCTTAGCACTGAAACATCGCAGCTGCTTGATATACCTGACGATATCAAAAATAAAGTGGTAGGCAAATATACGATTTTGGGACACATTGCCGATATAAACAAAATATCGATTAATTATCCGTGGCTTACAGTAAAGGACAGCTCTGATGTCAACTTTATAAGAAATGTTGTCGATAACGAGAGTGAGCTTCCAAAAGAGTTGGAGGTTGTAAGTGCTGTCACGGCTGATGACGGTACTTTGACAATAACAGTTAAAAATAAAGATGGGAACACAATTCCTGTAGGTACAACATTTGATGTGAGAATGCCGGGCGGAGAACTTATTGATTCTTCAATGTCGGGTTATAATGTTGTTGTAAATGATGACGGAACGGCAACAATTACTGTAAAGGCTGATATTGCAATAGATTCTGAAAAGAAACTTGCACAGATTATAAACCTTGGAAGTAAAACCGGTAAGTTTGAAATATCATCAACGGAACCAGGAAAAAATCCGGGACCGTATACTGAATTCAGTACAAATCCGAGAAAAAATATTTATTTAGACAGCTATACTTTTGATTATTCGGATTTGCAATCGGCAATGTTTCCTATCAAAGCGGGTGTGAGTTTGCCGACAACTGTAACGCTTCCTGTACTTTCTGATTTTGTTGGAACAACATATGATGGATACGACGGTACGGAAATAGGTAAGCTTTCGACCTTCACAGTTGATTCGTGGGATGTTATTGACGGAGACCCTACATTGGTTGGCAGTGTTGTAACTGTACGGGGTACGCTTTCAACAACGTCATATACAAACTACGGAAATGTTGTAAATGAGAATAATAACACAGTTGAGATTAAGTATTTGGTTGTCAACGGTGATGATAGAGATGAAATTGATGTAATACCCGATTTTACATATGACAAAAAACAAGTTGGGTATGATTATAACGATTTGCAAACAAATTCATTTACTGTTAAAAATATAGGCTCAACCGATATATACGGCTTGACAGCTGCTATTTCTTTGAGTAAAGATGGGAATAAAGAAGCATTTACCATCAGCAAAAAGTTGCCTCAGATTTTACAAAAAGGTGAAAGTGTAGACTTTGATATAACAACTAATATAGGTCTTGATGTAGGAACTTATGAATGTACAGTTTCTGTTATATCAAATGAGGGAGTCCTTCGAACGTTTAAAATCTCTTTTGAAGTTACGGAAGCTCCTACATATAAAATAGAGCTTGTTTCTGATAATGTAAAATATGGTAAAGCAGAAACGGACTCGGGATTATATACTGCAAGTGAAGGTGAAGCTGTTTCAATAACAGCAACTCCCGAAGAAGATTGCGTTTTCACCGGATGGACCTGTGAAACCGGTAATGTGACATTCGCAGACAGCACATTGGCTAATACGACATTTGAAATGCCGGCAGAAAATGTTAAAATAACGGCTCACTTTAAAGAGTCGCTTGGAGCGAAACTCAGAGCGACAGAACTTATGGTTAAAGATACAAATGACAATGATCAGGATTTGCATGATCAGAATTGGAAAATTGTAAAGTTTGACCCTGTAAAACGTGAGTATTATGTTGCAGTGCCAAATAGTGTTGACAAAGTAAAGCTTTGGTTCAAACTTAGAGATGAAGCAAAAAATGCGACGCTGTCTCTTTCGCGTGAACATAATTCTGTAACTGATACATTGACCACGCCAACGGAGGACGCAACGGATAATTATTATAAGTCAGAGGATATAGAGCTTGACGTCAGCCCTGTTGATAACCTGCTTACATTGACGATGACATATGATGATCCTAATGACGATCCTGATGAAGGCGAAGTTACAAGGTCGTATAAGATTCACGTTTACAGAAAAATAGAAGAGTCCAAATTGATGAAATTTAATTATGGTAACTCGCCGTATGGCTTGATTATGCGTGATACGGCAATAACGGATAAGGCGACGGCTAAAAATGAATTTGACAAAAATGATTATACATTTACTGCAGGATATACGCCGGCAGGTGCGACAGTGGGTGTAAATTATTGCGGTGAAGCTTGGACGTCGGGTGTGAATTATGATTTGGATGATACAGCATTGTTTGTTTTGAATTCGGGAACTTTTACAGACCCGGGATATGAAAGTGTTATTAATTCGATTGGCGGAGCGGTAACCGATGTCACCAAAAAGATAACGGTAAATGTTTTAACGGAAACAAATGCGGCATATCAAGATGGCGGTTCTACGGATTATTCATCTGTCAATGCACAGACAATCAATCTGCCGTCGAGCGGTACAATATCAGAATTAAATGCGGAACGAATCCGACCTGATAAATATGAACTTGTTTATTCGTTTGCAGATTTTGACGGTTCAATCGTTTCAATAAAAAGACCGTTAATCTTGCTTAATACTCTTGGAGATGTCAATAATGATAAACAAGCAGATACAAAAGATGTTTCAAGAATAAGAAACAGATTCAGTGCAGATTTAGCTAACAACACAAATGTTACAGGTTATGATGTTGGCGGATTGCTAAATAGATATCGTATTTGCGATGTAAATAAAGATAGAGCGGTGAATTTGATAGATGCAAATAATATACGTGCTAAAAAAATGATTCAGTTCTATACTAATGATGGAGGTGGTGCGTAATGAATAAGATTCTCAAAAGCTTAGTGTCAGGATTTACGTCACTATCTATGTGTGCTGTATGTATGATTAGTATTCCTGCTACTGCGGATGAATACGAAAATATAGAAACACAGGCAACAAACAGAACTTTATCTGTAGATTTTATGGGCAGAGGTTCTACACCAAATGATGCAAGTCCCGGTAAAGCAGGATTTACTAAAGATGATGTAAACTTAACCAATCCTCTTGAATTTTGGGTAGGTATCGGCGTTGAAAATGTAAACGATTTACCGTTGTTTACTGACGGTGTTTATTCATTAGATGTAGCGTTTGAATATGATCCGAATTACGTAAAGCCGTATTGGGATAAAACAACAGCATCTTCAACTGCAGAACAAAGCTGGAATGATGAGCTGGTAAAGGGAAACCTGAGCTCAACAGGTGATAGCAGTGCTTGGTGGGATGATACACAATATGAGATTACATCTGTTCGTGAATGTGATATAGATACTGCGTTAAATGATAGAGAAAATAGCACAGAAGCTGCTCAACGTGCTTTAGACGGCTGGAAAATGTGCTATGTGGGTGTGGTATTTAAAGGGGACTCGCTGTTAAGATTTAAAGACTTGGCAAGTAATTCAAAGCAGTATTTGCTGAAATTGCCTTTCGTTCTTTTGAGTGCTCCCGATGAAACTGCGGCAGACCAGAATCCTACTGTATTGAGTATGGTTCGAGGTGGAGATACGTTTGCTATCGGTTCCGGTAGTGACGGTACAAATCCTTATGCATCATGGTTTGCTACGACACATCCGGCCCCGGATGATACTAACCTTAAAAATTTATTTGATTTCAGCGGCGATATAAGTCTGTTTGGAACAAATGATGCAATAGATAATATAGTTGCGGTAAAACCGGGAGAAACTCCGTCAGATCCGGGAGCGACTCCGTCACCGGATACAACTTATTATTTATCATCGGACAAGACTTTACAAGAAGATAAGTTTAAAGCGGAAACTAAAACGTATTATGTAAGTGTTCCTAATGAAACGGAACAAATCAGAATGGACGTAAGTTCATCCGAAAAACCGACTGTAACTGTTAATTCGGCAAGCGTCAACGTGACAGCATCAGACGCTAAAAAGTATTCGTCAGATTTATTTGATCTTGCTGAATTGGACAAGGCTGTAAACGACGGATATAATAATACGGTTACAATTACAGCCGGAGGTACAACATATACGGTATATATCCGTAGATTGCTGAAACCGAAGATTACATTAAATTACGGTAATTCGCCATATGGCGAAATCATGAAGGCTTCTAATATTGCTGATTCTGATAAACAAAAGGCAAAAGATGCATTTGATGTGAAGAATAAATATGATGCAAACTACCTACCGACTGAAGCGAAAGATAAGAAAAACATTACATATGTAACAAGAGCGTGGGTTGACATAAAAAATTTGGATAGCATGACAACTGCAGAAAAAGAAACAATACAAAATCCAGATATAAATATGGATAGAAATGATTATGCGATTTTTGTCTATAATGATAAATATTTTAGAGATCCGGGTTTTATAGCGATTGATTCTGAAGGCAATGCTGTTGATAATGTCGATAGAAGCATAACTATAAATAGAATGTCAAAAGAACAATTAGCTGGCTTGAATGATGTAAATCAAATATCATATGATATAACAATACCTCATCAACCATCAGATTATCTGATTACCGAAGTTACTAAACCTTATGATTATTCTGATGCAACTAGAAAAAGAGTTAGACCGGATATATATTATATGAAATACTCGTTTGAAGATGCGTTGTCAGGTGAGGTATCCGTTATTAGACCGGTTATAGTTCTTCAAGAACGAGGAGATACTTATTGCTCAGGAATTATCAATGACTCTGCGGTAAATCCGGTATATTCTTATTTGAAAAGCCCGGCTTCATACGATGGTATAACGGGAACAGCAAGAAGAATTTATTTTTATAAAGGATTGGATGTTGACAATTCTAACTTGATAAATGACTCGGATGTGAATCCGATATATTCATATTTGAAAAACTATAAACCAGCTATTCAGCAGGGAATTACAACGATGGCTAATCCTCTTGAGTCATTATATGTAGAGTTACCTGCAAAATAAAGAATATATAGTTTAAGAAAGGAAGGAATAAACACTATGAAAATTAAACGAAGTGTAGCATGGTTACTTAGCATAATGATGTTATTAACTGTGTTCCCAACAAATATGGCTTTTGCGGGATTGATAGATCCAAGTCAAAAAGCTGTGATTGAATTTGTACCTATGAAATATAAAGATGAGGTACAGAAAATGTACGATGAAGACGTAGACGGCGAATTTGAGAGCATAGATGAAATTGGTGCCTCGAAGAATACATATTCTGATGGTACTAAGATTTGGCTATCTCCGATTGTTGAGGAAACGTCAAGACCTGATATTGATAATATTGACTTAAATAAGGAATATCTTGTGGGAATCAAGATTAAAGGTCTTACAAATCTTGATGAAGCTCAATACGGTATAAAGAATATTACTATTCCTATTGCTTATGACGCAAGTTATATTGAGTTGACAGATGTAACAGATAGTTCATTTAATACGGACACTTTATCAAATAGACTTGGTGTAAGAAATAAGGAAAGTATATATTCTAAATTTTATAAAACAGGAAAAACTAACTCTCCAAAATATGGAATCAACACAAACAGTATTGGTAAAATGACAGGAATGGTAAGTTTGCCGATTAAAGCAGATGATTCTTCTCAGGCTCCTTATAATGGTGAGGATACATATATTGCAGTATTGAAATATAAGTTTCTGCAGAAGCCAAGTGCATCAGGTACAAAATTATTTACATTAGATCCTAATTCGGATGCAGTATCAACTACATATTCATCATACTTTACAATTGGTTGTGTTGATTCAACAGGTGTAGATATAAACTATCAACCAACAAAAGGTGAATATGATATTAGAGACATATTTGATGTTGACGCTTCAGGAATTAACTATCCTTTGAGTTATACGGTAGATTTCTATAACAGTTATGATGCTACAAGTAATACGTATCAGAATCTAATCGCCGATGCAAGTTTATCAATTCAAGATGGCGAAAGTATTACTTCGGCAGGTTTGAGCCTTCCTGAATCATCAATTTTCACTGCCCCTGCTGGAGAATATTTTGATAAATTATATTATATTCCTGAAGGTACAGCAACACCTAAAGAATTTACAGAAACAACAAAGATAACAGCAGATACAAAAGTTTATGCCACATATGTTAATGGTCACACGGTTACATTCAACAGTAACTATCCATCAGGTACACAGACAACCAAGGATGTTACAGTATCACCGAAAGCCGGTGCAACGATTGCTGAAGCGCAAAAACCAACAGTTGGTACATCAAGTGATGACTTTGAAATACCTGCTGGTTACACGTTTGGGGGCTGGTTTACACAGCAAAACGGTGGTGACAAAATCGTATTTGATGATGGTACAAACACATCATCAGCAACAGATGTTTCTTCAATCACCGATGTTTATGCTCATTGGGTACAGAATGTAACAGTAACATTCCATGAGAATTATGGACAAACAGAAAACACAACAAACAAAACAATCAGTGCCGGTTCAAGTTTGAAATCAAGTGATATTCCGACATTTACAAGAGCAGATTATGCATTTAAAGAATGGAATACAAAAGCAGACGGCTCAGGCACTACATACTCAAATACACAATTACAGGCAGAAACAATTTCAAGCAATACTGACTATTATGCAATGTGGACACCGGAGAATCCGGACAATGCAGTAACATTGACATTTAGTCCTACAGGATGTGACGCACAAGTAACACCTGCATCTATGACGGTTGTCAGAGGTGATACAATTTACGCATATCAGATGCCTACTCCGACAAAGACGTCAGCAACAGGTGATGCATACACATTTAACGGTTGGTACGGAGCGGCTTCAGAATCTGATACTACTGATAAAGCACCATTTACTTTAGCAGATAATAAAACGGTGTATGCACATTGGACATATGCAGGCAGAGATCAGGTAACTGTAACATTTGATTATGACGGTGCAACATCACCTACTGCTCCGACAACTATAACTGTCGGTAAAGGTGATTCGATTGGCGATGCAATGCCAACAACACCGGTGAAAACAAATTATAGTTTTGATAAGTGGGTAAATACAGCTGATAATTCAGATTTTGATAAGACAACAACAGTAAATTCAGATATAACGGTAAAGGCAACATATAAATCTGATATTACTGTAAACTTTAACATTAACGACGGAACAACTCCGGCAACACCATTTGCTACAGACAAAGGTGCACCTTCAAAATCTTATACAGCACCTTCAGAACCTACAAGAGCAAATTATACATTTGTAGGATGGAATACAAAGGCAAACGGTTCAGGTAAATTCATTACTGCAGCTGATTACGCTACATTAAATGATGTTTCAACAGCTGCCGGTGGAACAAATCCGGTAGAATTGTATGCATACTGGGCAGATGCTCCTGTAACACCGGGTAAATTACCGGGTAATGAAACACCTAATGACAATGGTGTAAAAGTTACATTCGACAGTAATGCATCAGGAAGTGCTTCATCAACAGTAACGGATGCAAATCCGAAGTATGTATATCCGCATCTTGGAGATGCTCTTGGTACATTGATGCCGGAAGCTCCTACAAGAACAAATTATAAGTTTGTAGGATGGAATACAAAAGCAGATGGCTCAGGTACAACATTTACAGATGCAACAGCAATAACAACAACACTTGACGGTGTAACAGCTAATGGAAGCAAATACAACTTGGTTGTATATGCACAGTGGGATATTGCTGATAATGTTGATGCTAATGATAAAGTAACAATAACATTTAATGATAACAAAGACGGCAACGGTGGTACAAACGTTAAGACAGTAACAATTTTCAAGGGTGACTCTCTTGGCTATGATGTAACAGCACCGACCAACAAAGGTTATACGTTTGATAACTGGTATGAAGGTACAGTAACAGGCGGTTCATTGTCAATGACAACTACGGCATTTGACAAGACAAAGCCAATAAACAGTAATACTGATTATTATGCAAAATGGCTGTCGGATATTACAATCAGATATGATGTAAATGGTGGTGTAGGTACATATAATGACGTTGTGGGTGCGCCTACAGCAAACTATACAGATCCTGCACAGAATCCTACAAAAACAAATTATGTATTTATAGGATGGAATACTAAACCTAACGGAGCAGGTAATTTTGTTACTTCAGCAAAATATCCTACATTGAATGATGTTTCTCTTGCAGCACAAGGCAGTGAGGCATCAGCTCCTACAACAGTAACATTATACGCATATTGGGCAGCTGCAAATGTAAATCCGGGAGGAAATGTTATTCCGGATGATATTCCTAAGAACAATGGTGTAAAGGTTACATTTGACAGTAATGTTACAGGAAACAAAACAAATGCAGCAGTGACAGATGCAAATCCAAAGTATGTATATCCATATCTTGGTGATGCACTTGGCAATATGATGCCAAATGAACCAACAAGAACACATTATGTATTCAAAGGTTGGAACACAAAAGCTGATGGCAGCGGTGTAACTGTTGATTCGACAACAAAAATAGACCAAGCGACACTTAAGGATGCACTAAAGGAAATTGCAGGTACAAAGACTGCATATGAAACAACATTGTATGCACAATGGGATATAGATCCTTCAGTTCCGACATCTGACAAAGTTAATGTTACATTTAACAAGAACTTGGATCTTAAGGGTAATGACACATCTCCTCGTGTAATTACTCTATACAAAGGTGATTCAATCGGATACGATATAACAGAACCAACAAACGGTACATTTGAATTTGACGGCTGGAAGACAGCGTTTGACGGTACCGGTACTAAGTTTGATAAGGATACAAAAATAGACGCTAATAAAACTTATTATGCAACATGGTTTAAGTATTTGAAGATTGAGCTTGTAAATGCAAATGCTGAATATACAGGACAAGTTATTTCGCCTAAGTACAATATTTATCAAATTAAATATGATGATGCAAGCAAAACTACATATACAAAAGTAGCGGACAGCGATATTGCAAAAAATGAAACGCTTCCGGCAGGCTTTACTGCAACTGTAACAGATAAGGATAATGCTACAACAACAATTCAAAATGTCGGTGTTTATACAATAGCAATTTCTATTGATAATGCCGGAACTTATGCAAACGGTTATAAAATCGGTGTACAGGATTCAACATTTGAAGTAACATCAGCAAAACTTACAGTAAATGTAGATCCTGATACTCAAAAACAAAAAGCAGGTTCATCTCGTAAGGACCCTGTTGTCACTGTAGTTGATGCTTCAGGCAATACAGTCGGAAAAAGCGAATATGACATTAAGTATTACACATGGACCGACGCAGGTGCTACTCCTGACGGAAATATTCAGAAGAGTGAATTAAGTGAAGTTACTGACATTACAAAGGTTGGTAAGTATGTAGTTGCTGTTGAATTAAAAGCTAATTCAAACTATGTTATTGATTCGGTTAAGTCAACAACAACAGAAGCGGTATTACTTTATGATGGTAAGACAACAGGCTATGCTGAATATACAGATGCCAAAGTTGGCGGAAACATTGTTTATGAAGTACTTGCAAATGACCCTTCGATTAAAGAAATAAAAGCTAATTCTGTCAAGGGTTCAACAGTTGATTCAACTGCATTACCGTTTAAGGATAGCCAGTATAAGAATGATGTAGCATTTGATAATGCGGAAACTCCTGCAATTAAGGATTATTATGTAAGAGTTCCGGATGTTGATGCTGATAGCATTCAGTTTAATGTAACACTTACAAATCCTGATACTACAACAATAACAGCATCAGACGGTACAACTCTTACACCTACAAAGAATGATGACGGTACATACACAATTAAGGCTCCTCTTACAAATAAGGGACAAACTGAAAATACTATCACTATTACAACAAAAGCAGGTACAGATAAAGATGCACCGACTCTAACATATACATTCCATGTTCAACAACTTGTTGAAGCTAAGATTACTTTGAACTATGGTAACTCACCATATGGTGAAATTATGAAAGATTCGGCTATTACTGATAAAGCAAAAGCTAAAGAAGAATTTGATAAGTCGAATAAATATGCTACAGGATATATTCCTGCGAATGCAGCAAGTAAGCAAAATGTAAGTTATCCGTTCCGTGCATGGGTAGATGTTAAAGACTTGGATGGTATTACAGCAGCAGAACAAGCAAAATTGGTTGATCCTGATATAAATATAGATAGAAATGATTATGCTATATTTATCTATAACGGTAGAACGTTTGTAGATCCGGGATTTACAGCAACAGATTCAGAAGGTAAGCCTGTAACAAATCTTACAAGAAAAATTACAGTAAGCAGAATGCAAGTTCAACAAATTGCGGGCTTGTATGATGTAAACCAAAAGGAAGAGACAATTACAATTCCTGACAAACCATCAAATTATGCAATTACAGAAATAACAAAAAAGTATAATTATCAAGATCCAAGTTCATTTAGAATAAGACCTGATGTATATACAATGGAATATTCTTTTAATGATCCAAATCAAGGAACAATAACTGTTGAAAGAAAAGTAGTTGTTCTACAAGATCGTGGTGATACATATTGTGCAGATCTTATAAATGACTCATCTGTAAACCCTGTATATGTATATTTGAAGAATTCATCAACATTTGATGCAATCACAGGTACAGCACACAATATTTACTTATATAGAATTTTGGATACAGACGCATCTAACTTGATAAACGACTCAGATGCTAACCCGGTATATACTTATTTGAAGAATTATGCCAATGATAAGAGTAATCCAAAAAATCCTATTGCTACATTATATGTAGAATTGCCATCAGGAAATTAATACTAAACGGCAATTAAATATTTTATAATAAAATGGAGGAATGTAACATGAAAAAACGAAGTATAGCATTTTTAACAAGTTTAATTATGCTAATCTCAATGTTACCAACGGCTTTTGCGTCTTCAGGAGGAGGCTTAAAGCCCGGAACAGGGAAAATGAAGTTCCAACTCGACTATATGCAGTATACAGAGGCTGCTAAAAAGGCTTTTGAAAATGATCAAGCCGGAGATGCAGAATTCTCAAGTATAGATGATGTTGGAGAAGACAAAGCTTTTTATAAAAAAGGTATTGTTGAAAAGCAAGACAAACCTAAAAAGTCTGCTATTAAAGTAGGCGACGAATTCTTAGTCGGTGTTAAAATGGTTGACTTTGATAACGTTGTTGAATCAGGTGATGGTATTAATAATATGTGTATAACATTAAAGTACGATCCTGATTATATCATTGCAGAAGATACAATTTCAAGTTTGACAGACGATTCAAGAAATCGTTTGGGTGCCCGTACAGGTAATATCTTTACAAAGCATACTCAAAGTATGAAGTATAATGTTTCTTACTCATTCAATTCAAACAGTGGTGATGTAAGAGCGGATGGTACAATTAACCTTCCATTATTGACAAGTAATATGGATGTCAACTCTACATTGACAGGTGAAACCGATGAATATATAGCTGTTTTGAAGTTTAAAGTAAAAGCAATTCCTACTGGTGCTAAAAAGGTTATATACTTCCCGGATGATACTTTGTTGGCAAATATTGAAAGATTTACAATTGCTCTTGGTACAAGAGGTGAAAGTGCTACATACAGTGCGGATGTAGCAGAAGTAAATATCAAGTCAATCATGAGCTTGGACGATTCAAATCTTGACATATTCCCGGCTGGTGCAGCAACAAGAACAGGTATTTCTGTTAAGTCAGGTACAATGGCATCAACTCAATTTGTAGGTGATGTATTTAAACCGGGTGTGACTATGCAGTATGACCTTAGTGACGCAAAACATGAAGATCTTGATACAAGTGATACTGTTACATATAAGTATGGTGCAGCAGGTATTACAGCAGCAGACGATCCAGGCTTGACTGATATTCCTGCAACACTAACAGCTGATGTAAACGGTAAGCACATATATGCAATCGTTGGTAACTTTATATGCTACCTTGGTGCATTAATAGTTAGTGAAGTTAAGACTACAGAGATTACAGTAAGCGGTGCTCCGACAACTGTTTATGACGGTACAGCAATTAACTTCAATAATTTGGTTGCTACGATTGAAAAGAACAATGGTGCATCAGTTGGCGATATTAAATTCACAGACTATGAAAATGTCAGTAATGACTTGGCAATTTACAAATCTAATGCTGCTGGCGACGTTCTTGACAAAGTAACAGCTGATGACAAATATAGTAACGGCAACAACTACTTTGTAGTAGCAACAACAGACAAAACAATTAAGAGTGCAACATTTAATGTAGTATCAGATTATGATTTGATTACACTTTCAACATCAACAAACAACAAGATTAAGGACTCATACAATGATGGTGACGCATTTGACCCATCTGGTCTTGTTATAGGTGCTAAGAAAGCATCTGAATCAGCGGCTACTGACGTTAAATATGCTGACTTTAATACAAAATTAGGTAGCAACAAGTGGTTAGTTGTAGTTGCTGTAGATGATACAGCTGCAAAGTCTGCAACAGCATCAACAACAACTGTTACAAAAGAAATGATTGACAATAAAAATAAGATTTTTGTTGTTTACACAAATCAAAAAGGTGAGAAACAAGCACTTCAAGTTGCTACACTTGGTGCAAAGAAGATTAAGCATGCAACAATTAGCGGTGGAAAGACAGCTTATACATATGGCGATAAGCTTAAGACAGATGACCTTGAGTTGAATGTTACATATGATGATGACTCAACAGGCAAAATCTCATATGCTGATTTGGCAGCAGCCGGTATTACAGTTAAAATCGGTGAAACAGTAGTTAATGCTGACCCTGTTATCACACTTGATATGAAAGATAAGACAGTTGACTTTATCTATGACGGTAAAACACTTACTTCATCAGCTAAGATTACTGTAGCTGCAAAGACAGTTTACTACACAGTATCAGACGCAACAATTACAAAGGTATATGATGGCGGATTAACTATTCCTGCAGATCAAACACTACCTACAATTTCAATTAAGGATTCAGCTACAGCATTTGTAGGTACTGACTCATACACAGTTACAGGTACATTTGCATATACAGATAAAAATGTAGGCACAGATAAGAAGATTAAACTAACAACTACACTACCGGAAACAAACGGTAAGTACACATTTGCACCGGATACAGATAAGATTAATGCTGACGGTACACTTAAGACAGCTGCAACAATTACAGCAAAGGCTCTTACAGTTAATGCTGATGCTATAAAAGTTCCTGCAGTTAAGGCTAACCCTAATGCTACAGCTGATGTAACTGCTGATAGCTCATTGGTACTAACTAAGAATAATTCATCTATAGTTGATGGAGATAACGTAACACTTCCATTTACATATAAATATGCAGCTAATGATGTAAAGACACCGGGTACTCCTGATGTAACAGTTACAGAAAAGGCTCTTACAGGTACAGATGCAGCTAACTATTCATTCACTCCTGCAACAGTAACTGTTAAGGGTAGCGTAACTCAAGACGCTATGTCAGATATCGAAGTAACAGGTCCTGACAATGTAACATACACATATCCTGATTTGAAACCTAACTTTAGCGGTTTGGTAGTTAATGCAGTATATGGTACAGGTGCTTCGGCAACAAAGGCTCCTGTTACAAACTACAAGCTATTGGATAAAGCCGGTAACGAATTTAATGATGAAGCAAAGCTTCCTTATGGAGATACAACAATAACAGTATCATACACAGAAGGCTCAGTAACAAAGACTAAGACAATTACTCTAACAGCAAAGAAAAAACCAATCAAACTTTCAGAAATCCAATTTGAGGCATCAAAAGCATATGGTGATGATAATGTAAATGCATCAGCAACATTACCAACAGGTGCTATTGAAGCAGCTGACGCTGATAAGGTTAAGCTAACATTCAAAGCTGAATTTGCAACACCAGAACAAGTTGGTGACGCTCAAAAGGTAACATTCTCAGACTTTAAGTTCGCTAAGGTCGGAGAAGGTACAGAAGATGTATCAGGCAACTATGTATTGGTTAATGATGAAGGTACAGAAATAGCTGCTGATAAGACAGTTGAAGGAACAGGTAAGATTACTCAAGGTACACAAGTGGCTCCTGTAGCTCCAACAGTAAGTGTTGACCAAAAGACAAACAACATTGTTGTAGCAGGTCCTTTGGGTGATAATATTGAATACTCAATTAACGGAACAGATTGGCAGACAGGAACAACATTTACAGGTCTTGAAAATGGTAAGGCATATACTGTTTCTGCAAGATATAAGGCTACAGAAACACTTGCAGCATCTCCTGCATCAACAGCAGACGCTACAACATACAAGAACCACCTTGTAGTTTACAAAGTAAATACTTCAACAAGCCCACTTGCTGAAATCTATACAAACGAGACATCAGCAACAAGTGATAACGATATTAATACAAAGATTCTTACAGCTAAGCCAAGCAAGTTCAAGGCATACTTCACAGATCTTGCAGGTAAGACAGCTATTACATATCCATTCACACTTTCAACAGAAACTACACTTTATATGTCTCAAACAGCCGGCGGCGGTGGCGGCGGCGGACGCAGCGTATCAATTAAACTTGATAAGGATACTGTTTCCGGTGTTGTAGGTGATAAGATTAAAGTTACAGCTACTGTAACAGGCTCAACAGCTAAACCAACATGGACATCATCAAATGAAGATGTAGCAACTGTTGACGAAAACGGTAACATCACATTTGTTGGTAAGGGTACAGCAACTGTTAAGGTTAAGGTCAACGGCGTAGTTAAGAATATTCCTGTAACTGTTAAAGAAGCTACAGCAACACCAACACCTGTACCAACAGTTAAGCCGACAGAAGCACCTGTAATCAACACAGAATATACAAAGCCATACGCTTCAGGTTATGATGACGGTTCATTCCTACCAAATAACAACATCACAAGAGGCGAACTTGCAGCTATGATTGCAAGACTAAGCTATGGTGACGATCTACCTGACGGTATGTATCAAGCATCATTCCCTGACGTTGATTCAGACGCTTGGTTCAACAAGTACATCGGTTATCTTGAAGATAAGGATGTATTAAGCGGTTATGAAGACGGTACATTCAGACCTATGGATACAATCACAAGAGGCGAAATCAGTGCAGTTATCGCAAGAGCTCAAAGATATGATTTGATTTCATACAATGGCATCTTCACAGATGTAACTGAAAATGATTGGGCTAAGGATTACATTGAAACTCTTGCTGACAAGAACATCGTTTCAGGTTATGAAGACGGTACATTCGGTCCATATTCACCGCTAACAAGAGCTGAAGCTGTTGCAATTATCAACAGAGTTCTTGTAGAATCAACACCAATCGTAACATTTACTCCTAATGACATTGCAGGTCACTGGGCAGAGGCAGACATTCTTCTTGCAGTAAATGAAAGAATGGTTGGCGCAAATGCAGTAGTTCCTACAGTAAAACCGGAAGAAACAGCAGCTCCCGAAGAAACTGTTGCTCCTGAAACAACAGTAAAACCGGAAGAAACTGTTGCTCCTGAAAAGACAACAGCTCCTGAAGCAACTCCTGCTGCTTAATAAATATCGAATTATAATAAATGCGATAAATAAAGCAATGTAATGACACAGGGCGGTTATCGCCCTGTGTTATTGCATTTCCAATGGCATTGTCCGTATCTTTGGACAATGCTTTCGGAAATGCAATAACAATTAAAATAATAAGCTGTGTAATTGATTTAACGGAAAAGAGGTGTAATAAATGAAAAAAATATCTGCATTTTTGATTATAATGATAGCAATGCTTATGGCAGGGGTATGTGCTCATGCGGCTGACTTTAGTGTAGATACAACGTTGCTTCCTATGGGTGAGGCATATAAGCCGTACTCAGCACAAATAACAATGAGCGGCGGAAGCAATGACGGATATAGTTTTGAATTTATATCGGGTTTTAAACCAACAGGTCTTACTGTCAACGAGGACGGTTCAATAACGGGTACTCCGACAAGTGCCGGATATTATGCTAATATGAATATCCGTATAAGTAATGTAGACGGTACATACAGAGATGTTACATTTAAGATTAATATAAGAGCGAGATCTATCAAGATTCATGTAACTGCTCCCAAGAATATTATATATGACGGAAACAGTTATACAGCGACAGTTAAATGTTATGATTTGAACGGTGGCGAACTGACAGACGCTGTACCGATTATAAGATACGGTAAAGATAATCTTTCGTCTGTAACAGATGCCGGAACATATTATATTGATGTTTATGTATCGGGTTGTATCATATCGGAACGTGAGGGTGATACGCATATTCAAATTGAACGTCAAGGTGCGTCAATTTCATTAAGCGGTGACAAAGAATATCAATATGACCAATTACCTCACCCGCTTACGGCAGCTGACGTAACGGTAACACCGCCTGCGGCAGGATATGTTATTGAGTATAGCAGAAACGGCGGTGAATACACAACCGATGTGCCTGTTTCAAGCGGTATATATACTGCAAGGGTGCATACAACAAACCCTAACTATGAAACGGTATATGACGAATGTACAATTAAAATCATAGGTGAAAATGTAAACTTTACGGTAACAAATACATCATTTACATATGACGGAAACAGTCATAAGGCAACTGTTTCTTCTGATCCCGCAGATGTTGGATATAAAGTTACATATACTAATTCAAAGGGTGAAACTGTAGAAAATCCGACCGATGCAGATGTTTATACGATAAAAATTACACTTGATAATGATATAGTGTATTCAATCGGAAATGATTATGATAATAAACTTACAATAAGTCCGCAATCGGGTCACTTTACAACGGATGAAAGCTGGGTATATGACGGAAAGACGCACAAACCGAATATGACGGTTGACGCACCGTATGATGACAGTAAATATACAATAACATACCGTAAGCAAGGTACAGAAACTGACTTGACTGAAATTACGGATGTCGGTGTATATGATATAATAATTACTTTCCCGAACGGCAACTATATTGCAGATGAAACATCATCGAAAACAATAACGGTTACGCCGAAAACAGTTAATTTTACGGTTACAGACAATGTAGTTGATTATGACGGTAAGGAACATACCGCAAAGGTTACACCGACCGAGGCTTTGGCATCGGATTTGTATTCCGTAAAATACGTTAAACGTGATACAGAAACAAAACTTAACAGTGTTACAAATGCAGGTGTGTATGATATAGTAATTGAACTTGCAAACAGCAACTATACTTTAGACAATTCTTTCAGTGCAACAATGACTGTTAATGTTACATATACATTTAATTTGGGTAATTCACCGGCTGCTATGATTTATAAGGATACGACGCATGATGCGGAATGGCAGAAAGAAGCGTTGGATTACCTAAAGGCAAATCACAAATTCAGTGAAAACTATTTGCCGAAGGACTGCATTGCCGATATTACATATAATCCTATAAATAACATTGATGCAGACGGTAACGAATATACTGTAATAACAAGCGGTCTTGATAAATTTGTTGATCCAGGCGTGAATATAAATGACGGTTCGACATCTGATACTATAAAAGGGACGGTCAGTGCCGTATCCGGAGTAGAAGGCTTGTATAAGGTTACATATCAAATCAACGATTCAACTATGGAGAGATATTTGTTAGTTGTGGACAGAAGAATAGGTGATGTCAACAGTGACGGCGCAGTAAACGGTATTGATGCAAATAATCTTGTTGGTAAGGATGCTGATGCGAACGGCGTAAAACAAGCGCGTATTTGGGATGTAAACAAGGATGGCAGGATTGACAATAATGATGTTAATGCAATCAGAAACAGATTCTCTGTAAGATTGGAAGCTTATTATCCTTGGTTATAATTTGACATTGGAGTTATGATGAAACAATTTTGGAGTTGATTTGTCATAACTCTTTTTTGTTAAAAATATTGAGAAACGGTGTTAAAAACAGTCGTTTTCAGTGTATAATATTGACAATTTCAAGTGCTTTGTGGTATTATAAAATATATAATAAGGATAACTATACATTGTTAAGATATATGAAAAGAGGAATTAAAATGAAAAGAAAAGCGGTTTCTATAATATTGGCTTTATCAATGCTTTTACCGACATTGAATTTTGCGGTGTCGGCTGATGAAATCAAAACAGAAATCAATTCGGAGCAGACTGAGGTTTTGGCAACTTCATCTCCGAATGAAAAAAGTACGGAAGAAAATATAGCGGCTACAAACGTACCGTTGGATAATTCAACGGATACTGTAAATATAAATAAAAATGATGTTGCACCTATGACAGACGGAACAGACCTAAGTTCAGATTTACAAAACGGTGATGTGACAATTAATACAGACGGTACATATTATATCGGTTCTGTTGATGTTACAAATATTGTGACGGTAAAAACAGGTGTAAAGGCGGATTTGACGGTTGAAAATGTAACGATGACGTCTGCAACAAGTTCGCCTATTATAATTGAATCCGGTGCAGTTGTTAATTTGCACATAAACGGCACAAATACCGTTATTGCTAAAAAAAGCGGTAAGGCAGGTATTAATGTGGCAGCAAATAGTATAGAGTCGGATTATTCGATTTTGACTGTTGACGGTGATGGTATTCTTAATGTAACAGGTACTGCACAAGCATCGGGAATCGGTGCAAATAAAAATCAAATACATGGTAAGATTATAATAAACGGCGGTACTATTAATGCTGGCGGAGGAATGAAAGGTACAGCTATAGGCGGAGGTATAAGAACATCTGGTAATGTCAGCGGATGTACAATAGAAATAAACGGCGGTATCATAAATGCAAGTGCAGGACGATACGGAACAGCCATAGGCGGTGTGGAGCGTCAGTCTAATGCGGAGATTATCGTAAATGGCGGATATATTAAAGCAACAGCCGATGCTTCGATGACTTATTCCATAGGACCGGGAAGAATGACTCCCACAACAGAACAATTTGGTGTAAATAATATATACATAAACGGCGGCAGTGTAGATGGTACGTTCAGAAGCACAGATTATGACAAAGTTCAAGATAAGTATGGAAATAAACTTAAACAAGTAGTTCTGACAATGCCGGATGCAGTTGAAATGGCAAATAAAGAAGTTACTGTCGGCTCATGGAAAACAGTAACAGACAGCGAAGCAAAGCTGTATGTATATGTAACAGAAGATACAACAGGCTATGCCGTAACATATGCCGGTAAAATATATCGTACAGACAATATAGAAAACCAAACAACACTGACAGAATATTCGGGTTCAGACTGTACATGTACAGATGCAAATTCATCAATTAAATTATCTGTACCTGATGAAATAACTGTAAATAAAATTGTCGGACAGACAAAAATCAAATTAACAACTGATTTTGAAAAATCAAGTGACTGTACTTATCCTACTCATATTCTTAATTGTACATATACATTAACAACAGCTGACGAAAATGAAACAGCAATAAGCAGTGATTTGGCAGAAGTTGTGGACGGATATATAGTTGCACATTATAAGCAGGGAACTCATAAAATTCGTGTTAAGGTAACAGCAACTTTAAATGGATATATTTTTAATAATTCAAAAGATATTTCTTTGACAGGTGATGATAAATCACAGTTTGATATTTCAAAAGGAAATATCAAAATAACAAAAAACAATGATAATAACGATATAGTAACAGTTACGGTTGGTACAACAAGCTATGATATTCCAAAGAATATGGAAATATATATAGTTCAATCAACAAGTCAAACAAGTAATGTAATTGAAGTGGTACAGGGTGCAAATCCTACCATTGTTTTAGATAATATTAATATTTTATCTCGTTCATCTATAAACAATGCATTGACGATAGGTGACTATGTTGAGCTGACCCTTAGACTGAAAGGCACAAATAAAATTGAGTCACAATCTGTAAATCTTGCGGCGGTAAGAGGTATAACGGCTACTTCAAAACTTATTGTTGAAGATTCGGGTGATAATGACGGTGTTATAACATTTAAGTCTGCAAACGGCGCCGGTATAGGCGATATGAAGCAATTTACTGTAAACAGCGGTACTGTATATGCTTATGGCGGAAATGGCGGTGCAGGTATCGGAGGCGGTAAGGACGGTTCGGGCATCAACGTACTTATAAACGGCGGTAATGTTTACGCATATGCCGATGATGATTCTGAAAGTAATGCGGCAGGTATCGGAGGCGGTACAGGCAGTGCATCGGGAACAAGCGGCCGAGGCGGAAATGTCATTGTAAACGGCGGTTATGTTAAAGCTGTCGGTAACGGCTCAGGTTACGGCATCGGTAACGGTGGAAATAAGACTCCGTACGGCACTATTACAATTAATGGCGGAAGTGTAGACGCAACTCTCGGAACAACACCAAATAATGACCCATCATTTGATGCGTTTAATAATTCCGGAACAATTCCTGCAACTAAGTATAATCAGTATTTGGTAGAAACAACGGTTGACGGAATAACAGATGAGCAAGATGTTGAATACTCACTTGTTTCTGATAATGATACAGGTGCAGAAAAGAAAATAAAAACACGTACAGACAAAAACGGTAAGTTGTATTTGTATGCAAATGCCGGAAATCAATGGATTCGTGTATACAAAAACGGTACAACATATTACAGATATTCAAAAGTTGATTCGATGTCAAAGAATACATTTAATTGTACAAACAATACAGAGATAAGTGTTTCTTCTTTCAAAATTCCGGGTCAAATCGGGGATACTGTTATAGATAATGAGAACAGAGTAATCTCTGTAAAAGTACCTTATAACATCATATTGAAAAATATTACACCTAACATAGAATTTATCGGTGCATTTACTCAAAAAGATGCAATGAAATTTAATAATACAACATCAGCAACGTATAAAATAACGGGTAACGATAAGAGTGAAGTGACATATACTGTAAATCTTACTTTGGATTCAGAACATACCGAAAAGCAAGCCGATGTTTATGATGTTTCAAATGGCAGTGTTTATGTAACTGATCTTTATGTAACCTATGGCGGTGTACAATATAAAACCAACGATTTAGGATATGTAATAACGGGAACGTCAACAGAAAATATAGTTAACCTTGATTCGGCAACGAAACTTCCGCCTGTTACATTGAAGAATCTTGACATAAAAATGTCTAATTCGGCTACTCCGATAAATATTATGGGAAATGTTGATATAACAATAGACGGTAACTGTACATTAAGATCAATGATGGGTAATGCCATTTCTGTAAAAAATTCATATTCAAACAATCCACAGCCTACTATAAAATCAACAGAAACAAATCCACTTGCCAATCTGCTTGATGTTCAAGGCGGAATAGGTGCAAATGCAGTAAATACCGAGGCGAATACGAAGCTGACAATAACAGGTGTACCGACAAATCTTACTGCTGTTACCGGAACTGCAGTCGGTGGTGACGGTGAATTTATTACAGACAGCAAGACGTATATTAATATTGCCGAAAACAGTACATCAACAGTTAAAAATGCGAACGGAGATAATCTTTATCAAGTAAAAGCAACATTGAATGGTGCAAAGGGAACAGAAAATATTTGTACATATGAAGATACAGATTATTATATTGGCGACGACCATATATTGTGCTTAATGGTTCCTAACGGTTCATATAATATGAGTGTAGGCTATAGCGAAGATGATTATTCAGGTACAATAGAAGTTGACAGTGCAATGGCAGAAGGAATTTTATATTCCGTATATGTAGAGTCGGTTACTTATGACAGCTCGCAAAAAGACAATAAAGGCGGTAAAGTTGACTTTACTGTTAAAGGTGTGTCAATTATAGGCAACGTTAAAATAAGAGTAAAGAGCCTGGAGGATATTCCTCTTGTTTTGGAAAGTGACGTTATTAAAGACTCAGACGGCAATTATGTTGCGTCGATAACTCTTCCGGAAAACCAAAGTGCAGAAAAACCTGTTGTCTATGAAGTATATTATGATGTTAAGAATAAAGAAACAAAACTTAAAAATAACTTAATAGTCGATTATGATAAAAGTGTGTGCAGTATAACGAATTTTGAAATAGACGGTCAGCTTGGTCAAAGTACAATTTATGAATCGGAAGACAGTCATACAATCACGGTTTATATGCCATATGATCATGAGTATCAAGATTATTATACGCCTTCAAAACTTACATATATCGGCGGAAGAATTTCAAATGACCAAGGTAAACCGATACAATATACTGTTGATATAAACGGCTATGCGAGAACAAAATATACGGTAACTGCTCAAGACGGTACAACGACTGCCGATTATATGATTAAGATATATAAAGAGGCAACTCCGGTGATTACATCTCTGAGCCTTAGAAACCCAACATCAAGTGCGGCTTCTACCGTTACGGTAAAAATAATAGGACGTGCATTGAGCAGTATAAAGAATGCGGAAAACGAGAATAACAGAAAGGTATATATTTATTCTGATGACGGACTTGATCCTGTCGAGGCAACATATGACCTTGTAAACGGTGTTGATACATATACGGCAGAAATCAATATTCCTGAAAATACAAGCGATACAGAGGATAAAATATATACATTGAAAGCTAAAATCGGCGATACCGAACAAACAAGTATTAATTCAACTATACGAGTTCCGAGAAAAGAACGCGGACTTATCGGTATAAATGATTTTACAATCAATAATCAAATAGGCGATACAAAAATATCGGGTGAACAAGGTAAAAATATAAGCATTACAATGCCTTTTGACGCGGATATTACATCATTGCTGCCGAATGTTGAGCTTGAAGATATGTATGCGACATATTCGCCGGCTACAGAGCAGGACTTTACATCTGATGTAGTTTATACGGTTACAGCGGAGGATAAGGTTACAACTAAGGATTATACTGTTCATGTTGAAAAACAGGCAACACCTCAAGTGAACAGCATAACGTTTGAAGACCCTGAACAAAACTCGGAAAGCAGAGTACAGGTTCGGATTAACGGTGATAATCTTGATAATGCGGCAAATGCCCTAAACCATGAAAAAACAATTACCGTAAGTGCAAAACTTATAAGCGGCGAATCTGAAGGAAGCGGTATATCAACTGCAATCGCACAGGTTGACGAAACCGGTAATTACATTGCTACGCTTAATGTTCCGAAGAATGATAATGATACAAAGAGAGTTTATGAATTATCTGTAAGTGTTTGCGGTGAAAAACAGGATTTGTCTGGAAATACAACACTTACCGTTCCGGAAAGAAAGTCGAACAGAAAAGAATTGACAGATTTTGTTGTTTCGGAAAACCAAAGTGAAATTTCAAGAAACGGAAATAAGTTGTACTTGTATGTACCGTACAACACGAATTTAAACAATGTAATACCTAAAGTAAGTCATACTGGTGTATCATATACACCTACAGACGCACAGGATTTGAACAGTACAAAAGAATACACCGTCATTGCAGAGGACGGAACAAAAAATGTATATCAAATCAATGTATTGAGAGAAGGCGTTGCAAAGGTAAACAACGTAAACATAAATCAACCTGAAACATTTAATGATACTGATATAACAGTTGATATAACAGGTCAGTTTATACCGTATTTAAGAGATGGTGAGGTTAAAGATACAATGGAGGTTGTTGCAGTACCTCGCGGTGACGGAGAAACTCAAAAGGTAATGCTTGAATATGACGGCTACGGAGGTCATGCAATCGGTAAAGTTACATTACCTCAAAATGATACAAGTGAGGATAAGAAATATGACTTTAAAATAACGATTAACGGCAGAGAACAACAAATCGGTTTGTCGGGAATTGTTACAGTACCGCGTAAAGAAAGCTGTAGAATTACAGGCTTTAGAATTAACAACCAGACTAAGGACGCCGAAATCAATGATGACGACAATACAATCACGTTGTATATGCCTTATACGACTGATTTAACGGCGTTGACGCCTAAAGTTGATATAGACGGTAAGGATTACACACCAAAGGGAACACAGGATTTCACAAATCCTGTACAATATACCGTGACAGGTGACGGAGGTGTTTCAAAAACATATACTGTAACAGTTAAGCGTTCGGGTATGCCGACAATAACAAGTGTATCGGTTTCAAATGCTCCCGAAACATTTAAGGGCAGTGATGTTAAGGTTGAAATGTCAGGTATTTTCAACGAAAGTATGAAAGTTTATGCCGTATCGGAGGACGGAAATAGCAAGATTGAATGCCATGATGCAGTTGTCGGCGATGTAACGGACGGTTTCAGAAGTGCGTCTGCAAGTATAACAATGCCTGAAAATGATGATACTGAAAATTCAAAGAATTATACATTGGTATTTGATGTTGACGGATTTGAAAATGTATCGTATGTTCCGCTAAAAACTGTTACAGTTCCGAGACGTAAGACGAGGACTATAACTAATTTCTATGTTCAAAATCAAGTTGGCAGTGCTGATATACAGGATAAGGATGTTTATGTAAAAGTACAGTATGATACTGACATAAGCAAGCTTACACCGAATCTCAGAATTGACGGTGACAGTTATGCGCCGGAAGGGGAGCAGAACTTTGATAACGAAACAAAGTCACTTGTATACAAGGTATCGGCGGCGGATGATGTGGACAGAGAATACACTGTACATATTTCAAGAGATGGTAAACCTACTATTAACGAGGTAAGTTATACTTCACCGGTAACGTTTAAGGGCGGACTTGTAACAGTAGGCTTGAACGGTATATTCTTTGAAGATGTAAAGGTGTATGCAGTGCCTATAAGCGGTGGTGCAAAGATAGAAGGAAAAACAATTTCATTTGAAGATAAATCAGCAACAGCAACTCTTAATATTCCTACTAACTACAATACTGAAAGTGAGCAGGAATACAGAATTGAATTTGTTATAGATGGTTTTGATACAAATTATTCAAGTGAAACAAAAATCACAGTTCCAAGACGTACGACTCGTAAGATAACTGAATTTACATTGCCTGATGTGCAAGAGGGTGAAACGAAGATAGATGGTACGGATATATATATATCATCACCGTATATCTATGATTTATCATCTGTGACACCGCAAATCACGTTTGACGCTGATGAAATATCACCGAGTGCCGATACCGCACAGGATTTCAGTAATTTGGACAATCCTGTTAAGTATACGCTTTCATCGGCAGCCGATGAAGATGTAACTTATACGGTACATATTGAACGTGTTGGTGATGATCCGTATTTGGAGAGCTTGACTGTTGACGGACAGTACGGTGAAACAGAGTATGAAGACGATAATGTAAAATTGGTGTTGAAGTCAAGTGCAAAGCTTAACAGTGTTGAACCTGTTTTGCAAATACACGGTGACGATTATTCGCCAAAAGGTGCGCAGGACTTTACAGATTCAGAAAAAAATCCTGTTGTCTACACAGTGAAAAACAAATATGGTGTAGAACATAAGTATTATGTAACGATAACAAAGAAGAGATCAAGCGGCGGAAATAAAGGATCATCAGCTACTCCTACACCGACTCCGACCGAAACGCCGATAACGACAGTTGAACCGACGAATTCGCCTAAACCGAATGACGGAAATCAAACACCAAATCCAACGGAAATGCCGATAACCAAGCATGAACCGTATATAAGCGGTTATGAAGAAAACGGCGTGGTACAATTCAGACCGGATAATACAATTACTCGTGCGGAAGTGGCGAAGATATTGACGGTGCTTGACGGTGACTTTGATGTAAATAAAACATATGCTAATAAGTTCAGCGATGTACACGATGGTACATGGTATCAGAATTATATCAATTTCGCAGTAGAAAAGAATTATATTTCGGGTGATGAAAATGGCTTATGCCGTCCGGAAGATATGATTTCAAGAGCAGAATTTGCGTCTATAATCGCAAGATATATTAATATTGAACCGTTGGACGGCGAAGATAAATTTACCGATATTGCAAGATTTGATTGGTGCAAAAAGTATATAAATGCCTTGGCAGAAAAGGGAATTGTTACGGGTTATGAGAATGATGAATTCTTGCCTGATAATAAGCTTACGAGAAGTGAAGCAGTCGCGATTATCAACAGAATTACTGATAGAAAAATGACTACTGAAATTCTTGAAAAATTAACTTGTCCGTTCAGTGATGTTTCTGAAACACATTGGGCATATAACGATATACTTCTTGCGGCTTGCGAGTATTAAAAAAGAATGACAATTTAAAAGAAGAACCATTAGTTTGGTTCTTCTTTTTTGTTTTGGGGTATTCAAAATAAAGATGAATATGTGAGTGGGGTTATTGACACGGTGATTTTGATTAGGGATTTAACGTCTGATATAGTATGTAGCAGCCTATACAATTTGGCAGGCGAATTTTGTTTGAAAACATTCTGTCGGAATAAAAGAAAAACCTTGTAAACATTACTGCTTACAAGGTTTGTGGTGCCGATGGTGGGGGTCGAACCCACACGATGTTGCCATCACGGGATTTTGAGTCCCGCGCGTCTGCCAATTCCACCACATCGGCAAATTACCCAATTATAATACCATAAATATCTTCTAATGTCAAGACTAAAATCAAGAAATAAGTATTTTTTCTATTCCGCCGATATATTTTTTGAAAAGTCTTGCGATAAAGCCTACAAGAATAGCGGCAACGATAGTTCCTTCTCGGACGCCGTCAAGGTGTTTGAACATTATAAACGATAAAATTGCCGCAATTACTGTCATAGACGAATCGAATGCGATTTTGGTTTTACCGAAATCGGTACTGAACACATCGGAAACCGCTCTGACGGTTGCCTCACCCGGTAACATTGCAACGTTTGCGACCATTTCCATAAACACACCGAAACCGAGAATTAAACAGCCTACTATAAGTGATACAACTTTCATAGCATATGTTTCGGGCTGCATAAATCCGAGCAATGACATTGTTAAGTCAATGAAGAATGAAAACAATGCGATAATCGGCAGCTGCAACAAGCTTTGAAGTTGAAAATTACGTCTTAAAAGAATTACTTGAAGAATTACAAGAAAAATATTAAAAACCAACGTAAACATTCCGACTGTCGGCGTAAAACCAAGACTTAGAGTGTAGGGGATACTTGTAATCGGTGAAGTACCGAGTCCGGCTTTTGTGATAAAACTTACGCCGAGTCCGTTGACGAAAAGTCCCGCAAGTAAAAATATGTATCGTTTAATTAATTCTGTTTTGTCTGTCACTGTAATTCCTCCGTATTTGTCATATTATTGCATATTTTAAAAAATGTATTGATAAACTGCTCTTTTTCACTTTCTGAAATTCCGCCCAAAATCTCATTTTCGACTTTTTCAAAAGTATTATTCACTATTTCTTGAAGTCGTTTGCCCTCATCGGTCAAATACACATATAAAGAACGCTTGTTTCCGTCCTTTGTTTGACGTATAATAAGCTTTTTTTCTTCCATGCGTGACAGTATGCCGGTAAGCGTTGCCGGCTCGATTTGACACCCTGTGGCGATTGATTTTTGTATGCAACCGTTATGCTTGCCTAAATAGTCAAGCACTTTCGGCTGACCTGCTGTGAGTTTATAGGGGGATAGAGCATCCAATACTTTTTTTTGAAATAATGATTGGTTTACCATTATCATATAATGAAAACTTTTATCCATAAAGCACCTCTATTATTAGTATGCTAACAGTTAGCTTGCTAACTATTATAACTCTGTATGCGAATTTTGTCAATAGGAAAAATAAAAACCTAAACTCAAAAGAGTTTAGGTTTTCATGAATTACGAAACTTGTTTTTGCAATGTTTTATATAAACTTGTTGTATATATGCCTGCACCGCCACCTCTTGAATAGTTAAAGAACAATATTTTATTCAAAAGTTCGTAAAAATTTGCCCTTGATATAGGCGATTGTGCGTTTGCGGTATCTTCGCTATCGATAAAGTTTCTTTCGTAAGCGGTGCTGTAAATATCGCTTGGCTCGCTCAGTCTTATTTCTTTGATTTGAGAGCTACAATCGTATGTACTGCCTGTCATTCGTATGGTATAAGTCAATGCTTGAAGATTGGTAAGATTATCTTCAAGCTTTAATTCTGCTATATCATCCAATGTCAGCAAGTTTCGGGAATGAAGATGAATAAGTAGCTTTTTTGATGAATCATCAATATTGTTCAGGCTTTCAAATTTATCAGACGAATACCAACGATTAAAATACGACTCGCTCGGCATTGTATAAAATTTTTGTATTGTGTTAAGTGCCTCTTGAGTTGTGATGTATTCGCCTTTGTTTAAATCGTCATCTGAAATAATGCCGAATTCAATTAGCGGAGTTAAATCTCCCTTTTTGTATTGGGTGATGTGGACTTCTCTGTTGTCGCCGTCCCAAGTGATGTTTAAACGAAAGGCATTTGCAACATCGGAAAGCGGAATATATGTGGAGTCATTGATTATTTGCGGTGCGACTTCAAGAGGATTTTTATAGCTATGTGTGTTACCTTTATATATGATGTCACGAGTTGCTTGCGTGTCACCGATTATTAGATTTAATGTAGTTTCATCTTTTGCGATTGTAACCTTTTGCGTGGCACCGTCCCAATCTACATTGTAGTCAAGATATTCCAAGATTGCACGTACAGGTACAAGTGTGCGGTTGTTTTCGATAATTATAGGTGCGTCCGTAATCATTTCTGTATCGTTAACATACACTTTCACGTCATTGTCAGCCAAAGCGCATGGCACGATTTGAGCAGTAAGAGCAAGTGCGGAAAGCAGGCTTATAATTCTTTTTTTCATAACAACATCTCCTTTTCCGTAATTTACAATATTTATAATCGAATTATATCATATCGAACAAATTTATGTCAATAATTAACTGTAAAATAACACAAAAAAATACTGTCCTCTCATTTTGAGAGGACAGTATAATTAAATCGAATTAGTAAACTCTTACTGCACCTGCGTATTGAGAAATACGGTATTCTGTGTTGATTGAAGAAATCTTAACAACGTCACCTGTTTGAGGAGCGTGAATCATATTTCCGTTACCAACATAGATACCAACGTGGTGAATGTTTCCGCCCTTACCGAAGAATACAAGGTCACCCGGCTGTAGGTTGTCGCGACTTACATAAGTTCCGTTATTTCTTTGGTCTGCCGCTACACGGCTTACGCTGATACCGTTCTTTGAACATACATACTGCACAAGACCGCTGCAGTCGAAACCTGATGGGGAAGTACCGCCCCAAACATACGGAACACCAAGATATTGCATTGCTGTGTTTACGATAGATTGTCCCTTTGATGAAGATGACGGAGCCGACTGTGTTTCTTCTGATTGTGAAGATGTTGACGGTGCAGATGTTGCAACGTTGGCTGCGGCTGCGTTTTGCTTGGCAATTCTTTCTGCTCTTTCAGCGGCTGCCTTTGCGTCTGCAATTTCCTGTTGTTTTTGTGCGATAGTGTCTTTTTCTATCCATTCGCCTGTGAATTGAAGGGAAGTATTGATAACGTAACCTTCTTTATAGTCATCACCGTAGCAAATCTTTATAAAATCATTTTCACCGCTTAGTACATATACATAAGTACCGTCTGAAAGTTCTTCTATAACATCTGCGTCAGTGTTTGCTGCACTTCTTACTCTTACAGATTCGCCTGAAAGTGTAACTTGAGCAATTCTGTAATTAGTATAACTCTTTTTAGCCTCGTCTGCAAGGTTTTTATCTTGAGTTATCGATTCGCTCGGAACATAACCTGTCTTACCACCGTTATAAGCTATTTTGTACCAACCCTCTGAGTTTTCCATAACTTCAACTTCTGTACATACTTCGACTTTGTCGATAACGTTAGCCTCGTCTGACGGAGTTTCTCTTACGTCAAGTGAACCGTTTGAGATAAGTACATAGCCAAGAGGGTAAAAACTCTTTGCCGCGATTTCGCTTTCTTCTGCTGTATTTTCAGCAGAAGTCTCTGTAGATTCTGTTGAAATCTCGGCAGTACCTTTAACTGCGTCTGTAATATCCTTTTGAGCGATTGTTATGCTCTGCTCTGCTGCTGCCGCATTTATTCTTTGTTCTCTTTCTGTTTTTGAATTGTTTAAGCCGGATGCTTGTGCTACTGCAAGTGAACTTATCATTGCTACTGCTATTACAGCAATAAGTGAATGCTTAAAGTTCTTCATAAAATAAAACCTCCTAATGATTTAAGTTTTCTTAACGATTACTTAAATTGCATTTGTATTTCTAATATATTTCTAAAACATTACAAACAGGATTATACACCACATTAAACCATTTGTCAACACTTTTTTAATCGTATCGTATTCTTTTTGTAACAATTCGGTAATAAAACAGTAGCTTTTGTAACATAAAACGAGGGGTAAAATGTTCAATATGTTGCATAAACAGTGCGTTTTACAGGTGAAATAATGTAAAAGTGTACAAAATTCAAATAATTCAAAAATTACAGAATTTCAGCCTAATATTACAGGTAGATTACGCGCAAAGTATGTTTCTTTGTAAAAATCGGTGCATTTATATTACAAACGCGTTACAAAGATTACAAAAGTTACATTGCCGTTGTAAAGAAAACTGCGATTTGATATAATTAAAGCATACAAGGAGTAAGAAATATGGTTGAATATATTAAAATCGCCGTATTCTTTTCGATTGGGGTGTATATTTACGAACGCATAGACATTGCGTTTGCATTAATTTTTCTTTTGTCCCTTATAATGGTATTGACAGTTGTGTCGGTTTTTAAACATAAATTCAATACAAAAATACTTGTTATGATGACGGCGCTTGTTATGGGCACAGTTCTTTGCAACGCCCAAGTGAGCGAAAATGCACATGATTTGTATAAGTATGAAGGGCGGTATGTGACTGTCGTCGGACGCGTGTGCGAGATACCGCAGGACAGTGAAGAAGATGAAAATGTACGATATGTAATCGATGTGCGTAAAGTAAATAATGAAAAGGTAAGGGATAAAATCCTTCTTACTTCCGATAATAAGCTGGAATACGGTGATACCGTAACTTTCGGCGGATTTATCAACGAACTTCCTGAAAAATTGAATAGAAATGGCTTTGATTATAAGAAATATTATAAAAAATTGGGGATTTTCTTTAAATCATACAGCAGTGAAGTTAAACTTTCGGACGAAGTGATAAAAGATTATTCACCATATGCGATTAACAATTCGTTTAAGAACTCAATTTCAAAATTAATTGACAAGCATTACAAGGGCGATTACAATGCGATAATGAAAGCTGTGCTGATAGGGGATAAAAAAGAATTTTCGGACGATTTTGATAAGATACTTACCAAAACGGGTACGAAAAGATATTTTTATTCTTCGTATCTTCATATAATGCTTTTAATGTCCTTAATGACACTTGTTTTGGGCATATTCAAAAAGAAGACACGCGATATTTTGACGGTGTTTCTTCTTATTATATATGCTTTCGCAAATGCAAACAATACCGTTTCGGTCAGATTGGCTGTGATGATAGCGGTAATAATATTTACCAAAAGTAAATTCGGACGTAAATATTATCCGGATATAGTCGGTATAACGTTGCTTGCGGTCGGAGCGGCAAACCCGATAATGCTGTTTGACGCAGGATTTGTGATGTCGGTGCTGTCGGCAATTATGATATATTACTTTTACGACTGTGTGCACGGTAAACTTAAATTTATACATATAAAATACATTCGCAGACTTTTTGCGATAGGCATAATTTGTACAATCGGACTTTTGCCTGTTTCGGCGTACTTTTTCGGTGCTGTTTCGATATATTCTATTGTTTTGTCAATAATAATGTTGCCTTGCGTGACGGTGATTATGGTGCTTGCACCGATTTTGCTTGTAATGCTTGCGGTATTCAACACCGCACCGCTGTTTAAACAGGCGGTTGACTGTGTGCTGTTTATACTAAAACTTGTGCCGACAATTTCATATAAACTCGGTCTTGTATCGCATACAGTTGCAAAACCGAATTTGTTATTACTTATTATATACACTCTTGCCGTTGCCTCGGGAGTGAAATATATTAAGAAGAAAAACAGTCAAATGCGTATTGCAATTTTTGTTGCGGCGGCATTGATGACTTCGTATGTAATAGGCGAAGTGATTAGTACAAATAATGTGGAAATTACATTCGTCAATGTCGGTCAGGGTGACGGTGCGGTAATTCAAGCACCGTACCGATTTAATGTGCTTATAGACGGCGGCGGTGGTAATTCGTATTCTGATTACAACCCCGGTGAAAAGGTGTACCTTGATTATCTTGAAACAGAGGGGATAACAAAGGCAGACAGTGCGTTTGTAAGTCATTATCATCAAGACCATGTGCAGGGAATTATAGCGGCAATGGAGAATATAAAGGTAAGAAATTTATTTCTGCCCGATAATATGGAGGGCAGTGAATGGCGTGCGGCACTTGAAAATACCGCAAGGGAAAACGGCACGACAGTGCATTACATTTCACAGGAAACACTTCTTACTTATAATAACGGAATGACAATAAGAATTATTCCTCCGTCAAATAAGACAGGGTTAAGTAATGATGAAAATGATACTTCATATGTGTATTACGTCGAGTATAACGGTTTTTCTGCAACATTTACGGGTGATATGTCATCATTTGCCGAAAAGAATTTGATTGATGACGGAAAAGCAGGCAAAACGAACTTGTTAAAGGTTGCACATCACGGCTCGAATACCGCAACGTGTGAAGAATGGGTTGAAAAATTAACTCCCGAATATGCGGTTATAAGCGTCGGTGAGAATAATCCATATAATTTGCCGAATGACGATGTACTTGAAAGACTGAAAAATGCACAGGTTTTTCGTACTGATTATGACGGCGATATAAAATTTATAATACATAAAAACGGCAGTGCCGAAACGGATATATATAATAGGAGATAAGTATGGCGGAAAAGAAAAACGGAAATTTGTTAAAACTGAAAAAACAGCTTAAAGAGGGTATTTTAGCGCCTTTGTATGTGTTTTACGGTGAGGAGGATTACCTGCGTGAAATGTACGTTAATAGGGTAAAAGACTGTGTTCCGGACGGCGGTTTTCCGGACTTTAACCACATAAAAATTGAAGGCCGTGACGTTGCGTTTTCGGAATATGACGACGCATGGGAAAGCTTTCCGATGATGACGGATAAAAAGCTGATACACATTAAGGACAGCGGTATTTTTCAGTTGAAAAGCGGAAAAGATGAGGCATCGACAGAAGAAAAAAAGGAATTTTGGACCGAAAAGTTTAAAAGAATATCTGACGATACGGTCGTGATTTTCGATGAAACAGCGGTTGATAAAAGAAGTGCTTTGTATAAGGCGGCGGCAAAGGTCGGAACAGTGGTTGAATTTACTTATTTGAGCGAGGCTGACCTTGTGACGTGGGTTGTCAAGCAATTTCTGAACGCAAAAAAGAAGATTTCAAAAGAAAATGCGTATTACCTTATAACTATATGTGACAGTGGTTTGGCGAGTATTAATAATGAAATTAAAAAGCTGATTGATTTTTGTGATGAAGAAATATATAAAACCGATATTGACAGAGTTGTTGCAAAGTCAATGGAAGTTATCGTTTTTGAACTTACGGACGCGATTATGCTCGGCAATACACAAAAGGCAATGGAAACGCTTGCCGATTTAAAAACGGTCAAAGAAAATGTGTTTACGCTTATATATTTAATGCTTTCGACATTTGAAAAAATGCTCCGTGTAAAATTAATGAACGGTGCGTCACAAGCTGAGGTTGCATCGGGAATAGGCGTTCCGTTGCTTGTTGCAAGAAAATATATAAACAGCGCCAAAGGCTTTTCGGAGGATTCGCTTGTTTGGATGCTGAGGCGAGTTGCGGAGATTGACTTGGCGATAAAAGAAGGACGTGTTGAAGAGTGGAATGCATTGGAACAATATGTTGCGGAATGTATTTACAGAAGTCACAAATAAAATTTATATAAAAAGAGGGAGAAATTATGAAAAAACAACTTATTGCAATGGTGTCTGCGTTGGCAATGACGTTTGCGTCATTACCGTGTGTGAGCATTGCGGCGGAAAATGTACCGAAACCCGTTTTACAGTACACGTTTGACGGAAACAAACAGCTTGCCGACCAAAACGGCAAGAATGAATTGAAACTGTCGGGCGATGCAAGTGTAACTGATGACGGTAACAAGGGTAAAGGTCTTTTGCTTGACGGTACTGACGGCTATGCCGAATTGCCGGATAATATTCTGTCAAGCGATATGACGATTACAACGTGGGTGAAGATTAATAAATTCACAACATGGGGCAGAGTTTTCGATTTTGGTACTGACTCAAACCAAAACTTTTTCTTTGCACCGTACAGCGGCGGTGCTTCAAGAGTGGAGATAAAAAACGGTGCAACCGTTGATACAATGGATTGCACGCAGGAAACCGCAAAAGATTGGGTAAACTATGCGATAACAATTAAAGGCGACACCGTTTCATATTACAGAAACGGCAGACTTATAAAGAGTAAGTCGGGTATAAAGGATATATCCGAACTTACAAACACTGCCAATTATATAGGTAAGTCGCACTATGACGGTGACGCATATTTGTCGGCGGTAGTGGACGATTTCAGAGTTTATAACACCGCACTTTCACAGGACGAAATATTAAAAGTTATGGCTGACGGTGAAATAAATGCCGATGTTATGCTTGATTCATATGCGATAGACGATGAACAGATTGTGACAGGCGACAGTATAACTTTACCGCAGGCGGACGGTATTGTGTGGAATGAAACGGATAATCTCGGACTTATAAACACCGAAACAGGTGCGGTTAAGCATAATAAAACCGCCGAAACAGTAACACTTGTGCAGTCATACGGCAACACAGAAAGAGAGTATACACTGTATGTGACGGGCAGTGAGGAAGATCCTTATTCGATTAATATTGACGCTTCGGACAGAAGTAAGGACGTTTCGGACGATATGTGGGGATTGTTCTTTGAGGATATTAACTCTGCCGCAGACGGCGGACTTTATGCGGAAATGGTGCAAAACCGTTCTTTTGAAAAGAGTGATGAAAAAGAAGGACATTTATATAATTGGGGACTTTATTCAATATACAAAGAGCCTAACAGAGAGGACGGCAAATATTATACCGCCGAAAATATACAGGTTAAAACAGATAAACCGATGAACGAAAATAATCCTACATATATTACCATTCCGAAAGGTGAAATGATTTGTAATGACGGTTTTTATGACGGAACCGAATGGGATTGCGATAAAGGTACATCTTTCAGCGGAATGGAATTTAAAAATGGCGAAAAATATGATTTTTCGGTATATGCACGCGGCGAGGGTGAACTGACGGTGTCGTTGGGAATTGTAATAGATGAACATAAGGCTAGTTTTGAGGTTGAACCTTTTAATGAGGCTGCTGCCGTTATAAAATGTAATTCAAAAGACGATTGGAAAAAGTATTCTGTTACATTCACTGCTGACGAAGAACTTGAAAGTGACGGCAGCGGACTTATCGTTACAAATACAGGCGACAGTGACCTTGATGTAGATATGGTTTCGCTTATGCCGGAGGATACATACAAAGGACACGGCTTGCGTAAGGATTTGATGGAACAGCTTGAGGCAATGCACCCTAAATTCTTGCGTTTTCCGGGAGGTTGTGCCGTTGAGGGACAGACAATGGATACGGCTTGGAACTGGAAAGATACAATCGGTGATGTGTCGGAGCGTAAGGAAATGATAAACATATGGAATCCGTCTGCGATAGAGCCGTATATGATGACTTACGGACTTGGTTTTTATGAGTATTTCCAAATGTGTGAGGACTTGGGAATGGAGCCTGTTCCGATTTTGAATTGCGGTATTGCGTGTCAAGTCCGCAGCGGAAGTGCAACAGACGAAGAACACCTTGTTCCTATGGATAAATTACAGCCGTATATTGATGATGCGCTTGACCTTATCGAATTTGCAAACGGCACTGATGAAAGTAATGAATGGGTGCAGAAGCGTATTCAAATGGGACATAAAAAGCCGTTTAATATGAAGTACATAGGTATCGGAAATGAGCAGTACGGCGATATTTACTTTGAAAGATACGAAGAATTTGCAAAGCAGATACACGAAAAATATCCCGATATTAACCTTGTAACAACATCCGGTACTGCGTCAAGCGGAAGTTCAAACGACCTTGCATGGAATTGGGCGAATGAACACGAGGAACTTGCCGACCGTATGGACGAGCATTATTATGAAACAGCCGATTGGTTCAGACAGCACGCTTACAGATATGATAATTACAGACGTGACACAAATACAAAGGTATTTTTGGGTGAATATGCGTCAAAGGGTAATGCTTGGTATAACGCACTGTCAGAGGCGGCGTTTATGACAGGTCTTGAAAGAAATGCGGACGTTGTGCGTATGGCGAGCTACGCGCCTATGTTTGCGAAGTACGGCAATACACAGTGGTCGGCGGCGGATATGATTTGGTTTAATAATTCGGATTACGTTCTTACACCGAATTATTACGTTCAGTCACTGTTCTCAAATAATCAAGGTGATTATTCTTTGCCGACAGAAGTTAAGCTGAACGGTATCGAAAAAGATGGCGCACTTCAAGGCGGTGTTGCAGTCGGCAGTTGGGGAACACATAACGAATTTAAAGATATAAGATTATATTCGGGTGATACTATCGGTGTATTGACGCCAAGTGAGTCTGAAGAATATGATGATGAGGACGATTATAACTTAGATGAAGAATATTATGAGGACGATTATAATTTAGAAGATAGGGGTTGGAAGATTGGCAAAGGCGAATGGACAATGAATAAAGAAGGCGCACTTGTCCAATCCTCTGATGAAACAGGTGCGATATGTTATTTCCCGTATCCGGATAACAGACAATATACTTTGTCGCTTAAAGCACGCAAATTGAGCGGCGGCGAGGGTTTCCAAATAGGAGTTGCGGCAGATGATGCATTGAATTATTACAGAGTTAATATAGGCGGTTGGGGCAATACAACCGCAAAAATACAGCACATTGTAAACGGTGTAAGTTCTTCTTCCGGTAACGTTGCGGAACAGTCATATGTCGGTAACGTGCATATAAATGATAATGAATGGTATGACGTTACGGTTGAAGTGACTGATGATGAAATCAAAGCATATTTGAATGATGAATTTATATGCTCATATAAAAAGCCTAAGGAATACGGTCCTGTGTATTCGTCAAGCGTGTATGATGAGGAAACAGGTGACGTTATCGTTAAGGTCGTCAATACAATGGACAGTGACGTAAATATCGGAATGAATGTATCGGGTGAAACTGTAACGTCAAATATTGCAAAGACAACTGTTATGTCGGGCGATACAAATTTGGAAAACAGTCTTGATAATAAAAATGCAATCGTACCGAAAGAAATCGAATTAACAAACGCAAGCAATAACTTTACATATAATGCGCCTGCCGATTCATTCAGTATTATAAGACTTAAAACAGGAAACGGTGGAAGTAAAGCGTATATTTCGGGATATGAGGACGGCACGTTCAGACCGGATAATACAATAACCCGTGCTGAGGCGGCGGCAATTATAGCAAGATGTTCGTCTGATTTTGACGAAAATAAGACGTATTCAAGTAATTTTACCGATGTATCGGGTGATGAATGGTATGCGAATTATGTCGGATATGCCACTGAAAAGGGGTATATTTCGGGTTACGATGGCGGTCCATTTAAGGCTGACATAGATATAACACGCGGAGAATTGGCGGTTATTTTGAGTAAATACGGCTCATTTGACGGAGATGGAATATGTACAGAATTTTCAGATGTGCCAAACGATTATTATGCAACAGGATATATAAAGTCGTTGTATGATGAAAATATCGTAAGCGGATATGAGGACGGCACGTTTAAGCCTGATAATTCAGTAACTCGCGCGGAGGCGGTTACAATGATGAATAAAGTGCTTGATAATCCGATAGCGGAAAATGCAGAAAATCCGTTCGGTGATGTTTCGCCAAATCATTGGGCATATAATCAAATTATGACCGCAGTACAGGGAAAGTAGCGGACTGTCTCATATGGTATAACGTGGGATAACAATAAAATGCCACCCCTCAGTCAACTGTGTTGACAGCTCCCCTCAATGGGAGCCAAAAGCCTCTCCTTGAGGAGAGGTGTCACGAAGTGACAGAGAGGTGGCAGATGCGATATAACGAAAGTAGGGGACAGCACCTCGACGTCCCACATATGCTAACCGTAGGGGCGACCATTGGTCGCCCGTTGAAGAAAACACAAAAAGGGCGACCGATGATCGCCACTACGAAAGCCACTCTTTAAAGGAGAAAAAATAAAAGGAGAAACACAATGAAAAGAGAAGATATAAACATACGTGATCCATTCATATTGCCGTATGAGGGCAAATATTACCTATACGGCTCACGCGGAAGTGAAGTGTGGGAGGACAATGCGACAGGTCTTGACGTATACGTCAGTGAAGACCTTGAAAATTGGTCTGAACCAAAAGAGATATTTACGCGAACTGCAGATTTTTGGGCGGACAGACATTATTGGGCGCCTGAAGTTTATGCGTACAACGGCGCGTTCTATATGTTTGCGTCATTCAAATCGGCGGACAGATGCCGCGGAACTATGGTATTAAAGGCAGACAAGCCGGACGGCAAATTTACGGTACACAGTGAGGGTACAATTACACCGCCGGATTGGGAATCGCTTGACGGCACATTATACATAAGCAAAAGCGGTAAGCCGTATATGATTTTTTGCCATGAATGGGTACAGGTAAATGACGGTGAAATGTGTGCGATTGAAATGAGTGCAGATTTAAAAAGAGCAGTCGGTGAACCGATTTTGTTGTTTAAAGCGAGTGAGGCGAGCTGGATTGCCGAGGCACAGAAAAACAAAGGTATATACGTTACGGACGGTCCGTTTCCGTACAGATGTGCTGACGGTACATTACTTTTGCTATGGTCAAGTATGGGCGAAGAAGGATATACAGAGGCTATTGCAGTGTCGGATAACGGCGACATAGACGGTAATTGGGTACAACGTGACGAACTGCTGTTTAAAAAAGACGGCGGACACGGTATGATTTTCAAAACGTTTGATGACAAATTACTGTTATTATTACATTCGCCGAACAAGCATCCGCTTGAACGTCCTGCGTATTTTGAACTTGAGGATAAAAACGGAATGTTGTATGTGAAATAGGGGAAAAGTGATGAAAAAAACAATATCTATAATTATAAGTATTGCAATGTGTGCAATGCTTGCGTCCTGCGGCGGTGTGAAGAACGAAGTATCTGATACAGAACAGCCGACGCTCATAGATACAATGAGCCTTGAAGAAAAAGTCGGACAAATTCTGTTTGTGCGTTGCGTTGATGACGAACAAACAGATGATTTAATGAGTATAAAACCGGGCGGAATATTGATGTTCGGACGTGACTTTGAGGGACTTACAAAAGACGAAGTAAAAGAAAAAATACAGAGTTATCAAGATAAAAGCGACATACCGCTTATAATCGGTGCGGACGAGGAGGGAGGAACGGTTGTAAGAGTAAGTTCAAACCCTAATCTTGCACCCGAAAAATTCAAGTCACCGCAAGAGATTTACAATGAGGGCGGAATGGACGCAGTAGTTGAAAATGCAACGGAAAAATCGGAACTTCTTTTGAGCTTGGGTGTTAATATGAATCTTGCACCCGTTGCGGACGTTTCGACAAATCCGTCTGATTATATGTATGACAGAAGTCTTGGACAAAATGCGGAAGTTACGGCTGATTTCGTTTCAAAGACGGTAACGGCAATGAATAACGCAGGAATTATGAGCGTATTAAAGCATTTTCCCGGATATGGCGGTGTAGGCGGTGACAGTCATCAAGGCACTGTTTATGACGACAAAACTGCCGAGAGCATATGCGAAAACGACTTGCTTCCGTTTAAAGCCGGAATTGAGGCAGGTGCAAGCAGTGTGCTTGTGGCACATAATACGGTCAATGCACTTGACAGTGAAAACCCCGCGTCACTTTCGCCGACAATTCACAATATGCTTAGAGATGAGTGCGGTTTTGACGGTGTTATAATGACAGACGACATTGCTATGGGCGCAGTCGCAGATATGGAGAATGTGTACGTTAAAGCGGTAAATGCGGGTAATGATTTGCTTATAACGACCGATTATCAAACAGGTTATAATCAGATTTTAAATGCGGTTAAATGCGGTGAAATCAGTGAAGAGACACTAAACAGTGCAGTAGAGCGAGTGCTTAAGATGAAAGGGCAAATATAAAACAAAGGCTGTCGAAATCGACAGCCTTTTATAATGTCTGTAATTTATCAGCCTTTGATTAGGTTTTCGTAATCGTCCTCAGGCATTGGCTTTGCACAATAGAAACCTTGAATTGTATCGCAATGCATTTCTTTCAATAAATCGTATTGATTTTTTGTTTCAACACCCTCTGCCGTAACCGACATTTGAAGTGTATGTGCAAGCGATATTGTGCTCAAAACAATGGCCTTTGACTTATCGTCTGTTTCCAGTTTATCGACAAAACGTTTGTCAAGTTTAACGATGTCACAAGGCAGAAGATTAAGCATATTAAGTGAAGAATATCCGCTGCCGAAGTCATCAAGTAAAACTTTAATTCCGTGCTTTTTACATTGCTTTGTAAGCGAAATAAGCAAGCTTTCGTTTTCTGCAAGAATACTTTCGGTAAATTCAACTTCAATCAGATTTAGCGGTATTCCGTACTTTTCAACCGTCTTGATATGATCCTCAACAAAGTTTTCGTCCAATAACTGCAGGAGTGATACGTTTACCGATATTGGCGAAACGTCATAGCCCAAATCAAGCCATTTTCTGATTTTGGCACAAGTTTCTTCAAGCACATATTTGTCAAGCTTAATAATATCGCCGTTCTTTTCAAACAGCGGTATAAACATACCCGGTGAAATTATTGTTCCGTTAGGTTTTTGCCAACGTACAAGAGCCTCTGCACCGTTGAATTTGTTTGCGTTAATATTGAATTTAGGTTGGAAATAAACCTTAAATTCTTTGTTTTTAATAGCATCCTCAAAGCCGTTTTCAATCGTTTTCTGCATCATAATATCATCACGTTGCTTTGAAGAATATATTGCATATTGCGATTGTGAGGACTGTCCTTTCAAATGCTTTTGTGTTGTTCTTGCACGATTAAGCATTGAATTTATATTCATATTTCTGTCATCCACAAGATAAATTCCGACAGATACCGTCATATTATATACACCGTCTGCCGGACTGTATAATTTAAGCGAGTTAAAGAAATCTGCGCAAGCTTTATCTAACGACTTAGTATTGTCGTATGTGATTAATGCGACAAAGTGGTCGTCAAAAATTCTTGAACACAATTCTTTTGGCTCAAGTCGCTTATAAATGGCAGACCACAAAAATTTTAAAGCTCTGTCGCCTTCGTCATCGCCGAAAAAGTCATTGATATATTGGAAATTGTTTATATCAAGGTTAATTAAAGCATAATTTTCATCAGGATTGTTTTTCAGTATTTTCTCAGCCTCAAAAACAAATTTTGTGTATGACATACCGCCTGTAAGACTGTCAACGTAAGCCATTTCCTCAAGCTGCTTTTGACCGGTGGCTTTTGCTTTGATTGCCGTATGCAATAGGTAGAAAAATACGATTGAGCAAAATACGATGAACAGGTAACAGCATATAAGAATTTGAGTTGTGTACTTTGTCACAACGTTTTTTGGCACAACGGTAAGTATGTACCAGTCGTTTATATTAAGCGGTGTATAATAAATGTATTTTTCAATGCCGTTAAGCATTATTATTCCGTCTGATTTACCTTCTTTTAAATCGGCTTGCATTTGCTGTATGGCACTGTCATTTTTGCTTGACGCTTGACTCATTTCGTCAAACAGATTGTCGAATGTCAATCCGAATGAACCGTCATGAGATGAGCCGACAATTCTTTTTCCGTCACTGTCAATGACGTAAGAATATCCTTCGTTTTCAAATGTAGGCGTTGAAATTGAATCTGCATATCGGGAAGTCAGATATGTAGAGAAAATTACGAATTTATTTTCGCCGTCTATTCTTATGGGCGTAGTGCATACAAGAAATGTAAAATCATTATATGAATCGCAAAAGAATTTAGTTTCTTCGCTGTTAAAAGCCTCTTTTGTATTAGGAAATTGCGATAAGTCGATTTCGACTCCGTTTATGTCGGTAAGCTTGCCGTCAGGTGTTACAATTCCTAAAAGATGCTGTTGATTAGCGATTTGGCTATGCTTTAAAAATGTAAGAATATCGTCAAAAGAGGCATAACCCAATTTTTCTATATAAGATGCCGCATTTTCTATGATTTTTGCATCTCTTCCGAGTTCAAGACTGAAAATAGTCTGATTTTGGTGTGAAATTTCAGAAAGAGTAGAAATCGTTCGTTGATTTGCCGCATAGGTAATATAACTGGCATAGCTGATTATAACAATAGCAATAGTGACAAGCAGGGCAATTAAAAGACCTAAACTTTTTGATATTGTTTTTTTATACATATATTCTGTGCCTCCCCAAAAAAGAAAATATGAATAATTAAATTATAAGTATAATTATATTATCATAATAGGCAGAACAGTGCAATAATTTCAAATAAAAAAACACATATAAATGTGTTTTTTTGGAGATTTTACACTAATATATATCCGATAATGAGTCGATGTTTGTGCGGTCAAACATAATCGGGTCGCCGAGTATTATTTCGCTTGCATTGTCCTTGTCAGCGGTGATTGTCTTTTCGCCGAGTGAACCGGCGGTAAATGTTTCACCTATGCTGCCTGTTATTTCATTTTCGTCAAGGGCTTTAAGCGTGTAGGCGGTAAGGTAGCCGAGATCGGTCGTATTCCATATGTACAATCTGTCGCACGTTCCGTCTTTTATGTATTCGGATAATTCACTCGGAAAACCAAGTCCTATAAGATTTACATCCTTGCCGGATTCTTTAAGCGCTTTGGCGGCGGAACTCAAGCCTATTGTCGTAGGAACGATAATAGTTTTAATAGCGTCATTTTGCAAAAGATATTGTGTTTCCGTGTAAGATTTGGTTGCATCATCATCGCCGTAAGCTATTTCGATAAGAGGCATATTGCTGTATTTTTTGGGATTTTCTTCTATTTCGAGCTTTAGATAGCGTATCCATTGATTTTGATTCGGTGCACTGCCTGTGGAAGTTAAAATCGCAAAACCGCCTTCACCGTTTGAAACGTCATACGCACTCTTTATAAAATTTCGTCCGAGTACTTCCGGATCGGCTTGTTGAATATGTGTTTTTCGTGAAATTGAATTTACGGGTGCATCAACCGATATTACTTCAATGCCTGAATTCAGAGCCTCGGTAAGTGAAGATTCAAGTGCGTCGGCATCGTTGGCGGAAATGGCGATTCCGTCCACGTTATTATCTATAAGTTCATTTATAATTTCAATTTGTTTGTCAGCGGTTGCGGAAGTCGGTGCTTTGTAAACCGCCTCAATGCCGATTTCGTTGCAAGCGGTTTCAAAACCCTCAAAAACTTTTTGGTTGTAAGGATTTTGTATATCTTTTCCGACAAAAGCATAGACGGTTTCATTTGCTGATTTCTCCGAAGGAGAAGGAGTCGATTCGCTCTGCGGAACAGAACACGCAGTAAGCAATGAAATGCTTATCGCCAATATAGGGGGAATTGAAATTAACTTTTTTATATATTTCTTCATAAGTGTTTCCTCCTCTAAGTTATACATTTTATATTAGTAATATTATACACCATAAAAACATAAAAATAAATATAAATATCAGTCAAAAATAACCAAAAAAAATCTTTTTTAAAAAAATAAAAATTTTTTTTGAAAAAGTGTTGACAAAGTAAAAAAGGTCTGCTATAATAGTCAATGTTGTTGGCCGACACAACAGGTCAGCGCAAATGGGAGTTTAGCTCAGCTGGGAGAGCGTCTGCCTTACAAGCAGGATGTCACAGG
>OLPC01000092.1_pt1 | contig 86706 bp, 71 predicted proteins | sample 1672341 | NCBI WGS metagenome assembly OLPC01 (sample SAMEA3136673, study PRJEB25190) | human gut metagenome | reverse complement strand
GGGGCATAAAGTAGATTCATGCAATACCGATTTACACAAACTATTTTACACTCCCTTTCTTTTATGCCGAAAAGCTTTATTTACCGTGCATCTTATTTTAATAAATACTATTGACAAGGAAATCTATACAGAGTACTATAAACACAATCGATTAAAGTCAAACTAGTTTACCATCTAGTTAATTTAATAATCTTATTCATCATGAGTGACGGAGGGACTGGCCCATTGAAGTCACGGCAACCATTCTTAATGAAACGGTGCCAATTCCAGCGAGTAAAATCTCGAAAGATGATGTCACAAGCTTTCATCTTTCGATGAAAGTTTTTTTAATTTCAGGGAGGAGACCCCCATGATTGAACTGAAACATATAACTAAAGTATATGACAATAATTACAGGGCACTCGATGATATCAATCTCACTATCAGAGACGGCGAAATTTTTGGAATCATAGGACAGTCCGGTGCCGGAAAATCAACACTCGTCCGCTGCATCAATATGCTTGAACCTCCGTCTTCCGGAGAGGTCATCATCAACGGGAAGGATATGACAAAGCTCAGCAGTTCCGAGCTGCGCAAAGAACGCAAAAACATCGGAATGATCTTCCAGCATTTCAACCTTCTCTCCAACAGAACCGTTGCCCAGAATGTTGCTTTCCCGCTTGAACTTGCCAATGTGCCGAAAGCGGAACAGAAAAAAAGGATTGATGACATCCTTGAACTTGTAGGGCTTACCAGCTACAAGGACAAGTATCCGTCCCAGCTTTCCGGCGGACAGAAGCAGAGAGTCGGCATTGCAAGAGCCGTCGTATCCAACCCCTCTGTACTGCTTTCGGATGAAGCGACAAGCGCACTTGATCCGGAAACTGTAAAATCCATCCTCGAGCTTCTGAAAGACATCAATAAGAAGCTGAATATCACAATCATCATGATTGCTCATCAGATGGAAGTCATCAAGGAAATCTGCGAACGCGTCGCAGTCATCGAACATGGAAAAATCATTGAACAGGGTTCGACTGTCGATCTCTTCACGAATCCCCAGACTGAAACGCTGAAGAAATTTATCGGAACCGTCATGTCCACGGAAGTTCCGGAGCAGTTGTCCCATATGAATATCCATAAAGACAAAGAGAAGGAAGACGATCAGACAATCATCAGCCTTTCCTTCCGCGGGGACGTCACAAACGAGCCGATCATTGCAAACCTGATCCGCAAGTACAACCTGGATGTCAGCATCCTTTATGGATCGATCGATTATATTCAGGACGTATCCTTCGGACGTCTGATCATCATGATCGACGGCCATGAAGATGATATGATCAATGCATTAAGCCATTTGAAATCATTACCAATCACAAGCGAGGTGTTAGGCTATGTCTCCAGTAATCACTAATTTGCTTTTCAAAAGTCTGGCGGAAACATTGTACATGCTTTCCGTTTCAGCTATTATCGCAGCCATTATCGGAATACCGCTTGGCATCCTGCTCGTAGTCACTGAGAAGAACGGAATTCTCGTTTGCCCGGTACTCAATAAGCCGCTGGCATTTGCCATCAACATGGTCCGTTCCATTCCATTCATCATTTTGATGGTTGCCATCATTCCTTTTACAAGAATGGTAGCCGGTACCTCCATCGGTACTACAGCAGCTATTGTTCCTCTGACAATTGCCGCTATTCCATATACGGCAAGAATGGTGGAAACTTCCATCCGTGAAATTCCCTTCGGCCTTATTGAAGCAGCTGAATCCATGGGAGCCTCCCCCTATCAGATCATAAAGAAGGTCCTGATTCCTGAAGCTCTTCCATCGATTATAGAAAACATGACAGTTGTCATCGTATCCCTGATCGGTTCCTCCGCTATGGCAGGCACCATTGGCGGCGGCGGTCTCGGCGACCTTGCCATCCGCTACGGTTATCAGAGATTCCAGGCTGATGTCATGATTGCAACAATCATTGTATTGATCATCATCGTACAGCTTATCCAGTTCATCGGAAGCACATGGTCAAGAAAGACCGACAAACGTTAATCACCGGAATGGATGGAATTATCCGTCAAATCCCATTTCCGGAATTATAAATTCAAAAGAGAAAGGAAGTTTTGCTTATGTTAAAGAAACTGATTATCACCGGCCTTTGCGCACTCTCCGCAGCAGCAGTCATCACCGGCTGCGGTTCCGACGCTAAGCCGGCAGCATCCTCTGCCCAGTCTGCTCCTGCAGAAAAGAAGGAAATTACGGTTGGTGCAACAGCCGGCCCGCACGCTGAGGTTGTTGAAGCAGCTGCCAAAGAAGCTGAAAAGAACGGCCTTAAGGTCAATGTAAAGGAATTCTCTGACTACATTACCCCGGATCAGGCACTTGCTGACGGAGATCTTGATCTCGTAGTTTACCAGCATGAACCATTCCTGAACAACTTCAATAAGCAGCACAACACAAACCTCGTTCCGATTGGAAAAGCCATCCTGATGCGCATGGGCATTTACTCCAACAAGTACAAGGATGTCAAGGATATTCCTGACGGCGCTACCATTTCCATTCCTAACGATTCGACAAATGAAGGACGCGGACTCCAGCTTCTTGAAAAAGCCGGCCTGATCAAGCTCAAGGAAGGCGTAGGCATGAAAGCTACTCCTGCAGACGTTACGGAAAACCCGAAGCATCTGAAATTCAATGAACTGGAAGCCGCTCAGCTCCCAAGAAGCCTTGACGATGTTGCTGCTTCTGTCATTACAATGAACTATGTCATGAGCGCAGGCCTGTCTCCAAAGGATCAGGGCATCTTCCTTGAATCCAAGGACACCCCGCTTGCTGTCATGATTATTGCTGCCAGAGATAAAGACAAGAATCAGCCTGCTTACAAGAAATTCGTACAGGCTTACCAGTCTGATGCAGTCAAGAAATTCATTGCAGAAAAATATAAAGGAACCATTGAACCAGCCTGGGATTAATGGGCTTACCTCAAAGGATGATGCGCCTGCATCATCCTTTTTTATTGCAGGTCTCCTTTTGCTGTCTTTGACCTATCCATTCATGATATAGTTAATACGTAGACATCTTGCAAGGAGCTCCTTATGAAAATTACAACCTTATTCCCTGCCCTGGGTGTAAAGAACTACAGAGTATTCTGGATTACGCAGTGGATTGCGCTCATCGGTTTCTGGCTGCAGCTGACGACACAGCAGTGGCTCGTATATAAGATGACCGATTCTGCCTTTCTTTTAGGCCTTTTATCTGCATGCCAGTTCACCCCCTCCCTTCTATTCACACTGGGAACGGGGCTTTGGATCGATCATCACAACAAGAGAAAAATACTGATGGGAACACAGTCCCTCTATATGCTGCAGGCACTTCTTTTAGGCCTGCTCCTTCTCTCCGGGCATGAAACGTATGGATGGCTTTTATTCTTTGCCTTTTTCCTGGGAACGATCGATGCCTTCGATATGCCTGCCCGCATGGCTTTCATGCCTGAATTGGTAGGAAAAGAAGCACTTCATAGTGCAGTCAGTTTGAACTCGACCAATTTCAATATCACCAGAATGGTGGGCCCGCTGCTTGCCGCTTTTCTTCTGAACTATCTCTCTTACAGTGATATTTTTTTCCTTAATGCGGTTTCTCTCATCCCTATACTCTTTGCCTATGCCAAAATGAACGTGAATACTCCCGTCATTCAGGAAACCAATAAAAAACCGCTTCATGAAATCCGCGAGGGTATTTCCGAGGCACGAAAGAATCCGATTATTTTCGGCAATCTTCTGGCAGCCGGAATCGTAAGCAGTCTGATCCTGAATATGGGTACTTACGGACCGCTCTTTGCAGACAGGGTACTTCACAAAGGACTTGATGGATTCGGATCCATTCTCTTTGCCGCAGGGGCCGGTTCCATGGCAAGCGGAATACTCTCTGCCACATCCAGCACACATTATTCACAGCGGTTCATATTTACTGCAGCCGGCTTATGCGGCCTTCTCCTTATGGCCGTCAGCTACATTTTCTGGACAATCCCAGCGCTTCTCATGTTCGCCCTGCTCGGTTTTGCTACCATTCTCTTCATGGTAAACTGCAATACGGCAATCCAGATGGCATCTCCCCCTGAATACCTGGGAAGAATCATGGGCCTTTATACCTTTGTATTCCTTGGGAGCGCACCATTTGGTTCTCTCCTCGTCAGTGCAATCATTGAGTACATGGGAACCTCTTTAGGACTTGCCATCGTAGGTCTTTTTGAAATCATACTTATACTGCTCACAGCAAAAACTTATTCCAAGCAAAAATAAAAAGGGGCTGTGACAAAATCCACTAAAGTGCTGACTTCTTTTCTCGAACGAAGTTCGGTTTAAGGGTGTCGGAGCTCGCCCCGTAGGGGAGCTGGCGGCGGAGCCGACTGAGGAGGTTCATTTCCTTCGAGCGCAGCGAGGTTGTTTGGTATTCAGACCAAGTCAATGCTTATAAATGTTAGATAATCTTTTAACGGAATATCCCAATTGAAATAGGGCTGTGGCAAAATAATTAACCATTTTGTCACAGCCCTATTTCAATTTACAGATTTTCTGCTTTTTCTAATGCTTTCCCTCCTGCATCAATGACCCTATCCACACTGATTTCAGAAATAGGCACATAATTGCCTGATGCAATCGTTTTATTCACATGCTCGGGTCCCTCAGGCATATCCCATGAAGAAATTGCCTGTGAACAAGGTCCCAATGGATGATGGAACTTTGCATTGCTCGGTCCGAACATGGAAATAGTCGGGATACCGCGGCTGTCTGCTACATACATGGGTCCGCTGTCATTGGTAAAGAAAATGGAGCAATGACCGGCCGCTGCAATAAATTCGCCCATGCTCAGATGGCCTGCCGCAATAACCGCTTTATCCCCGTGTTTCATAGAGGAAATAGCCTTCTGGATCAGCCCCAGCTCTGACTTGACGCCAAAGAAAACCGGAATGAATCCCTTCTCAAAGAAATGATCAGCGACTTTCCCATAATTCTCAGCGGGCCAGTTCTTTTCCGGCGTAGAGCTTCCCACAGAAAATCCGGCCATTTTTGCATTCTGCGGCAATTTCTGCGACTGGAAAAATTCCCTGGCTTTGTCTTCCCAGTCACTGCAGGTATAGGTACGCATTCCGCTGTGAGAAACATCTTTTACACCCAAAAGCTGCAGCACTCTAAGGTATTTGTCGACAGCATGAGAATTATACGTCTCAATCACGATCGGCTGATCCATGAAGAAGTGATCGATACCTGTTCCCTCTTCTCCCGTCCAGTACTTGGGATGCATGGCAAGACCCATCAGCGTAGTCCTTGATGTCCCATGGAGAGCCATCAGGACGTCCGGCTTCAATTTTCCAATTTGCCGCCCGATATTCCAGGTAGCCATAAGCCCCTTATCTTTTCCATTCCTGTCGACAGGAATAATTTCATCGATGTTGGGGTTGTACTTCACGGATTCCTGGAATCTGGAGTCCATGACAAGGACGATCCTGGAGCCTTCTGCTTCTCTTCTCAGCACTTCAAGAAAAGGAGTAATGGAAACCATGTCTCCAAAATACAGCATATACATAATAACAATCGTCTTGTTTTTCAAATCGACACGGCGGGCAGAGTTTTTCATTGCTTTTCCCTTTTTATTTTCTTAATGACTCCTGTTGTTGAATAACCATCGACAAAGGGGAGAATTTCCACAGATCCTGCATATTGCCTTCCGGCAACTTCTTCTGCCTTATAATCCCCGCCTTTGACAAGGATATCCGGTTTCAGATGGGTCAGAAGTTTTTCAGGAGTTTCTTCTCCAAAGACAACGACATCATCAACGCAGCGAAGAGCGGCAAGCATAAAGCTCCTGTCATTTTCACGGTTAACCGGACGGTCTTCCCCTTTGAGCATTTTGACTGAGTCATCGGAATTCAATCCCACAATCAGGTGGTCGCCAAGGGAAGCCGCCTTCTGCAGATAGGTGACATGGCCTCTGTGAAGGATATCGAAACATCCATTGGTAAATACAACGGTCTCTCCTCTTGCTTTCCAGAGATTTACCTTGTTTTCCGCTTCCTTCCACGTCAGAGGGAGGTAATCAAGGCGGACCGGCTCATTATCACGCCATGCATCAAGGACTTCTTTCCTTTCGACCTGATAAGTTCCTACATGTGAAACAGCGATGCCCGCTGCGCGGTTTGCAAGTTCCAATGTCGTTTCCATATCAATGCCAGCGGCTGCACAGGCAGCTGTAACAGCCATGACAGTATCTCCTGCGCCCGAAACATCAAAGACATCCTGCGCAACGGATGCTCTATGAATAGCCCCGCCATCCATAATGCAGGTGATTCCGCGCTCGGATCTTGTTACGAAGAGATATTTCAAGTGGAATTTCTCCCTGATCCTCTTTCCTTCCGCCTCTATGGGAGCGCTTTCATTAGGGATGCTCTTTCCGGCGCAGTCAGAAAGCTCTTTCAGATTAGGCGTGATTCCATAAGCGCCGTCATACTTTTCCCAATCACTGCCCTTAGGATCGACAAGAACAGGAACATTGTATTCATTGGCTTTCTTTATGATTTTCTGAGACAGTATGTCGTCGATCATTCCCTTGCCGTAATCAGAAATGACGACACAGTCCAGTCCCGCTTTTAAAAGCCCGCAAAGCCATTCCATAACGCTTTCGCATTCATCGTCAGTGAGCTTTCTGGTTCTTTCATAATCAAGCCTCATCATCTGCTGGCCTGCGCCCAGAATGCGTATTTTAGCTGTCGTCTGGTAATCATCAGACACAAGAATCCCATTAGAGTCAATTCCTGCATTTTTTAAAAGGTCAAGAAGCATTTTCCCATTCTGGTCATTCCCAACTATGCCGGAAACGAAAACCTGACAACCAAGTGATGCCAGATTGGCCGCTGTATTGGCAGCCCCGCCCGGCACGTTTCTTTCCCCTTTGACCAGATTGACCGGTACAGGCGCTTCAGGAGAGATGCGGTTCACGCTCCCTGTCACGTACTGATCCATCATTACATCACCGATTACGGCTGCCTTTACTTTCAGAATATCTTCACTAAGAAATTTTTCTCCGTCTTGTCTCATGGTTCCCCTGCCAAAATCAAATACAAACTATGTTTCCTATATTATCTCATTGCTCTTTTATGCATTCTTTAATGAGCTTGTCCCAGGAATCCCACACCACTTCCGGTGCATATGGTTTCATTGATTCTCTCGCTCCCGTTCCCAGTTTCCTTCTAAGTTCGCTGTCCTTCATCAAGGATGCCAGTGCTTTTGAGAACGCTTCTGCCCCGTCAGGAACAAGAAATCCATTGACCTGATCCTTGATGAGTTCATTGACGGAAGAGCAGGATGCAAAGCCTACTGCCGGAATTCCAACGCCCATCGATTCAGAAAGCGCCAAAGGGAAACCTTCATGATGGCTTGGGAATGCAAATATATCTGCTTCCTGCCAGACTTTTCCCATATTCTTCGTAGTGCCGCGCAAGTGGACACGGTCCTGCAGTCCATTTTTGGATATGAGGCTTTTCACCATAGTTACATACGCTTTATCGTAAGTATCCCCACAGATGTCCACTTCCCAGTCGGGAAATTCCTGAGCAATTTTCGAAAAGGCTTCTATTAAAATATGCTGCCTCTTCGTCCTGCCTGTCACTCTTCCTACATTGACGATTTTGTGAACTTTCCTTTCCTGTCCGGGATCCACCTCCAAATGCGGGATATTTACAGAATTGGGAATATGCACAAAGCGATCGTAATCCAGGTATTTTTCTGCTTTTTCTATAAATGAAGGCATGAGTACCTGAATGAAGCGGCTTTTTTCAAGAGCCCTTTTTTCTTTCTCCGGTGAATGGAGGAATATTTCATCCGGATCATTGTGAAGCATGGAAATCACGGGAATTTCAGTATCCAGCCCTTCAAGAAGAAGACGGCCTGTCGGTTCCCTGAAGGAAACGATTACATGAGGTTTTGCCAGTTCAAGGACTCTTTTCATCTGAGGCTTTGCCTGGTTAAAAATACTGTAATTCCTGTTTCTTGCAGCTTCCTTGCTAAAAGCGCGGGCAATTTCCCTTGCTGCCTTGGAAAACAAGCCGGCATGAATTTCAGTCATTTCTTCCATTTTGAACAAGTTATAGAGTTTAACGCCCTCAGGGAGAGGATAGAAAGGATCCCCGCTCTTTTCATCAGCCATCACGACAGAAACCGTATATCCTCTGTCTTTCATTGCAGCTGCCATCCTCGATAAGACATGCTCGATGCCGCCGCTGTATCCTACAAATTTATGCAGATCCGCAAGTAAAAGATTCACGGACATACCTCCTCTATTAAGTGATTATTCCTTATGATAATAATTTTTATACCACTTGGCGAATGCGGCAAGTCCCTCCTCCAAGGTGGTCGACGGATGGAATCCGAAATCTTTTTCCAGATCATCAATATCAGCATACGTCTGATACACGTCTCCCATCTGCATGGGCAGGTACTCTTTTTCCGCTTTTCTCCCGATGGCATCTTCCAGAATTTCAATGAATTTCATCAGCCTGACCGGGTGATTGTTGCCGATATTATAAACCTTGAACGGGTCATGCTCTTCGTTGAGCTTCGGCGGATGGTTCAGCATATGGGAAATCCCTTCTACGATATCATCTACATAGGTGAAATCGCGAAGCATATCTCCGTTATTATAAACCTGAATCGTCTCGCCGTTGAAAATCTTATTGGCAAACTTGAAGTAAGCCATATCCGGCCTGCCAAAAGGTCCGTAAACCGTAAAGAAACGAAGCCCGGTAGCAGGAATCCTGTAGAGGTGGGAATACGTATATGCCATAAGCTCGTCAGACTTTTTCGTTGCCGCATAAAGGCTGATTGGGCGGTCCGTCGGGTCATTGACCGAGAATGGAACTTTTTCCTGATTTCCGTAAATCGAAGAACTCGATGCAAAAAGAAGATGCTTTACCGGATAGTGGCGGCAAGCTTCCAGGATGTTGAAGAAACCCACGATGTTGGACTGTATATACGAATCCGGATGATCGATGCTGTAGCGGACTCCGGCCTGTGCGGCAAGATTAACGACAATAGCAGGTTTTATCTCTTCGAAGAGGTGGAATACCATGTCCTTATCGGCCAGGTCTCCCTTTATGAAACGATAGTCCTGTCCTGATTCCTCAAGATCCCTGACACGATCTTCCTTAAGCTTTGGATCATAGTAATCATTCATGTTGTCATATCCGACAACATTGTATCCATCCTTAAGCAGACGTTTGCTTAAATGATATCCAATAAACCCGGCTCCGCCGGTCACAAGAATCGTATCCATAACAATCTCCTATCCTTTATCATTCTATGAACATGCATCGTCCATATTGTTTTATTATACCAAATCCACTGGGTCAAGGTACAAAGGAAATCAGGGATTAATCCCCTCAATTTCCCCAAACTTTGATAGCAGCTTCTGCCATGAGTTCCTGTCCCTTCTCGTTAGGATAAACCCCGTCAACATAATAATCATCGTCAAAGGGAATCACTTTTGAAAAATCAATCACCCGTACGTCAAGGCTCTGTGCCAGTTCCTTTAAGAAGGAAATATACGTCCTGTAATCTTCCTGATTGGCATCATAGGAAAATTCCGACTGCCATCCTGCCTCAACGCTTGCGCGTGTTACCTGAGGCGGGATGGCAATCGTCAGCGGCAGGCTGGCTGCTATATGTGAAATCCCCCTTTCCATATTCTTTTCAAGGGAAGAAAGCCTTATTCTGCACAGCAAATCATTGGTTCCGCCCATGATGAAAATTTCATCCTGACTTCCGGCTCTCTCAAGAAAAAATTCTGCCTTTTGAAGGATATCTGATGACAGGGAGCCGCAGGATCCAAAATTCCTGAACCTGATGCCATGTATTTCCCTGGTAGCAATCTCAAGCCAGTACCTGCCCTTCCTTAGTCCGAACCCTTCAGTCAGGCTGTCACCGAAGCAATTCATGAATAAAGGCGCCTGCCCTTTCCATCGATCTTCCATATTCACTCTTGTGTATAAAAAAGACTGCAGCCCATGAATGAACTGCAGTCTCATTTAAATTACTTGCTTACTGAAATTCCTTTTTTCGGTCTTTTGAAACCATGAATTCGTTCAATAACAACGAAGAGCATCGGTACAATGAAGATCTGGAATACAGTTGCAGAAAGCACGCCGAATACTACAGCAATACCCATTTCAGAACGGGAATTCGAACCTGCACCAGTCGAAAGTGCCAGCGGAATGTTGCCGAGGATGAATGCCAGGGAAGTCATCAGAATCGGGCGCAGACGAATCTGCGATGCTTCGATGGAAGCCTTCATGACATCCATGCCATTATCAACACGGACTTTCGCGTACTCGACGATCAGGATGGCGTTCTTCGCAGCCAGCCCGATGATGGTCAAGAGACCGATCTGGAAGTAAATGTCGTTATATACATGGAATGCCATGGCTGCCAGGCTCGCGCCAAAGAAACCAGTCGGTATCCCGAAGATGACCGTGAATGGAACCTTCCAGCTTTCATAGAGAGCTGCCAAAGACAGGAATACGAAGAGCATGCCGAGCGAGAGGGCATATACTGTCTTACCGCTCGCTTCACGTTCCTGGGCAGAGGATTCGACGAATTCGAAGCCATAACCATTCGGAAGTACCTGATTGGCGGTTTCTTCGAGCGCATCGAGCGCCTGCCCGGAGGAGTATCCATCCTTCTGCTGCCCGCCGACCTTGACGGCCGGGAAGTTGTCGTAACGAGTGATGACGGAGATCGCATTGGATTTCTTCGGAGTGATAAAGGTGGAGATCGGCACCATATTGCCCTTATTGTCGCGAACCGTCAGGAACTTGTTGTCCCCCGGGTTCGTGCGGTACTGGGTATCCGCCTGCGCGACGACCTTGAAGTTACGGCCATAAATGGTGAAATCATTGATCTGGACAGAGCCATAGTAGGCCTGAAGAGCGGTGAAGATATCCCCGACAGCCACACCATTTCGCTGTGCTTTTTCTCGGTCGATATCATAATTGTAGGATGGTGTATCGCTTCGGAAAGTGGTGTAGGCCATCTGGATTTCCGGACGCTGGTTGGCTGCGCCGAGGAATTCTCCGACAACGCGCTGGAATTCTTCATCCGATGCACCGCTCTTGTTCATGATATAAAGGCTGAAGCCACCGGAGGCGCCAAGGCCTGGAATCGGAGGCGGATTCAGCGCCATCAGAGATACCTCCGGATGGGTCGCCCCATATGCCATGGCTTTGCCCATAATGGCATTGATCTGTTCGTTTGGCGCTTTGCGTTCATCCCACGGTTTCAGTTTGATGAAGGAAAGACCCGCATTTGGTTTCTGCCCGCCGGACAAAATATCAAAGCCGGTGACGCCCTGCGACTGTTCGATCGCCGGATCTTTTCCCATATAATCAAGGTAATCGTTGATCGCTGCATTCGTTCTGACATTGACAGAGCCTTCCGGCAAAGAGAATGCCGTGATGAAGAAGCCATTATCTTCCTGCGGAAGAAATGCTGTCGGAAGCTTGAAGAAAATACCGAAAGCTGCGACCGTGATGACGACAAGAACAAGGATCGGAGCAGCGATCGCATGTCCCATCTTCTGCAGGATCGCTCCGTAGATCTCTACCATACGATCGAAACCATCATTGAAGGTATCCCAAAATCGATCGAGGAAGTTTTTCCTATTCTGCTTCTTCGGCGGTTTCAGAAGACCGGCACAAAGAGCCGGAGTCAGAGACAGCGCGACGAAAGCAGAAATCAGGACAGAGACAGCGATGGTGAGAGCAAACTGTTTGTACAGGATACCCATGATCCCGCCCAGAAAAGCGACCGGTACGAAAACCGCAGCCAGAACGACCGCTACGCCGATAACCGGGCTCTGTACCTTCTGCATCGCAGCAACAGTCGCCTCTTTCGGGCCCATGTTGTTATAGCGCATTTCATACTCGACGGCTTCTATGACGACGATCGCATCATCGACGACCAGCCCGATGGCCAAAACCATTGCGAAAAGCGTCAGGGTATTGATGGTAAATCCGAGAAGCAGGAAGGAAGCAAAGGTACCAAAGAGCGATACCGGGACCGCAATCATCGGGATGAGCGTGGATCTCCAGTTCTGCAGGAAAATGTACACGATCAGTGCTACGATGAGAAGCGCTTCGACGAAGGTATGCATGACCTCCTTGATGGAGGCATAGATGAAGTCCGTGTTATCCGCGCAGATGACATAGGTCATGTCATCTGGGAAGCTCTTCGCATCTTCTTTCAGCTTCTCCTTGATCGCCCCCAGAGTTTCGAGCGCATTCGCATCATCGGTCAGAGAGAAGGCGAGGATCGCCGACTCCTGTCCCGCCGCACGGGAAATGAAGCTGTAGTCCTTTGCACCAAGCTCGATACGGGCCACATCCTTCAGACGAAGCATGGAGCCGTCATCATTGGTACGAAGTACGATATCGCCGAATTCCTTCTCCGTCACAAGACGGCCCTTCGCCGTGATGATGTACTGGAAGGAGGCATTCTGATCGACCGGAGCGCTGGAAATGTTACCGGCCGCGATCTGCTTATTCTGCGAAGAAACGGCAGAAATGACCTCGCTCGCAGTGATCTTGTTCTGCGACATCTTCGTCGGATCCATCCAGATGCGCATCGCGAAGTCAGAGCCGAATTCCTGTACGTTGCCGACGCCCTTGATGGACTTCAGCTCATCCAGGTAGTTCATGGAGAAATAGTTCTTCAGGAATACGTCATCATAAGTGCCATTCGGTGAGAGCAGGCCGACGACGAGTGCCATATCCCCCGAAGATTTCTTCGTGGAGACGCCGATGGAACGGACTGTATCAGGAAGCCCTGCATCGGCAGCCGTGACACCATTCTGTACACGGATGGTCGCCATATCCGAGTCCGTCCCCGTCAGGAACTGGACCGAGAGCGAATAGGAGCCATTCGAGTTCGATGTCGAAGACATATTATCAAAACCTTCGGCACCGACGACATTCTTTTCTATGACCTCGGCCACCGTCTGCGCTACGACTTCAGAGTCAGCGCCCGGATAGGTCGCCTGGACAGAGACCTGAGGCGGCGTGATCTTCGGATAGCGGTCGATCGGCAGTGAGAAAATACAGAGTGCCCCGGCGATCGTGATGACAAGAGCCACGACGATAGCAAAGATAGGGCGTTTAATAAAGAAATTTGCCATAGCTCCTCCCCTTATTTCTTAGCATCTGTCGTGCCATGCTGCACAGAAGCGGCCTTGATCGCCGCCTGTTCCAAAGCCTCGCGCGTGGTTTCTTCCGGAGCGACTGCCTGTCCGACACGGACTTTATTCTGGCCTTCGACGATGATCTCATCATTTTCATCGATGCCGCTTTCGATGATGGTATAGATGCCATAGGTCGCACCGAGCTTGACCGCCTTCTGCTGGACCTTGCCATCGACGACGACATCGAGCATATCTCGGTTCAGGAGCTGTACGAGTGCCTTGGTCGGTACCAGGATACTGCCCTTGGCGATTTCTGCATCAGAAACGACCGTCGCATACATCCCCGGTACGAGCAGGTTATCCGGATTTGCATATGCCGCCTTCATGGTCAGCTGCCCGCCGGTCAGCCCCGGATTGATCTGGACGATCTTGCCGGTCTCCTGATAGATGGAGCCATCAGCAAGGCGAAGCTTCAGGGTATCCCCGAGCGTCTCCGTGCCACTCTTATTCTTGGTGAGCGAAAGGTATTCGCTCTCCGACATATCAAACTGAACATACAGCGGATCTGCCGAGGAAATCGTGACGAGAGGCGTCTGTCCTGCCGAAGCGAAAGTGCCGATATTCACATCATCCATGGAGAGCGTCCCGGTGAAGGGAGCTGTCACGATGGTATCGGAGAGATTATCCGATGCGATCGCTGCCTGCGACTGGGCTGCTTCGACGACGGCCTGATAGGACTCTGTCGCTGCCTTCTGCGCATCATAGGCCTGCCGAGAAATCGCCCCCGTCGCGATCAGCTGCTCATAGCGGGCGAGATCGCGCTTCGCATTTTCATAGGTAGCCGAAGCCTGCGCGACCTGCGCCTCTGCGGCTGCCAGAGAAGACGAATAAGTGCGCGTATCAAGGCGGAAGAGCGGCTGCCCTTCTGTGACATGGTCACCGCCTTTGACGTATTTTTCCATGACTGTACCGGATACTTTCGAGCGGACCGGCACCTCCTGCAATGCCATAATGGAGCCGGCATACTCTCTCTGGATCGGCGTGTCCGACTTGAACGGTTTGAAAGTCGTGACCTTCATCGCCTGCTGCTGCCCCTGCTGCTGTTTGGCCGACCCGCATCCGCCGGTCATCATGCCGGCGGAAAGCAAAAAGCCTGCCGCCATGGCAGCTGCCAAAAATTTTTTATACTTCATACTCTGCCCCCTTACACATACCACCTTCATCGTGCGGTACTGTAGAAATCGCTAGTAATCGAATATAGATTATAATAGCAAAGAGTTGACTTTAAGTCAAGAAGAGGTTCGTTCAATTTTCGCAATCACCAGCCACCTCTGATCCCTGACTTCTATTTCACACTCACCCATTCCACCGGCACCTTCACGACAGCTTTGCGAAGCTGCCGGCTGCCACTTTCTCCCTGGCAGAGCGGGCGATGGAGGTCTTCGGGGAAGAATACGGCAAAACGGCCCTTCTTGAAATGAATTTTCGTTTCCGGATCTTTTCCTGCTTCATAAAAATAAAGGTCTCTGTCCGGATGACTTTCTATGCATTTCCCGGCATCAAAAATTGTCTCAATCCCGATCCATTCTTCTTTGCCTTCCACTTCATACTGAACATCAATAAAATCCTTGTGCCCTTCAAGTTTCCTCTGAGCAGAAGGCTCCGTCGGTGAAGTCTCCACATTCATATTGCATCCTTTGATTTTATATTTTCCATCAGGAACGCCTGCAAAATCAAACTGGGAAGCTTCCTTGAGAACCTCGTAAATAAAATCAGGCATTTGGGCCTTGTACGCATCCAGATGTTTCATGTCTCCCATAATCATAATAATTCCACTTTCCTTTCCTACAGGTATCCCTTTAATAAAACAGCAGCTTCTATTGAGGATTTGACCTCAATTGCTCCCGCATTTATTTTATGATTCCCGAAAAGTCATCAAAAAAATAAATGTCTGAACACTTGCTAATGATTTATCTTAACACATTTTTTTACTCTGATGTAATAGCTTTCTTCCAATAAAAATTTTATTTCTCTTATATAAATATACGGCAAAAAGATGCCTAAAATATCCCGCTTGGTCCAAAGGATTGGAATCCTGAAAATGACATCATAAATTATTTGACACAGGGAATTGCCTATGATATAGTGCTAGTAATTAAAAATAAGCAATGAAGAGAAGAGTAGGCAGAAAAGACTATACCAGAAAGCTCCGGCAGATGGAAAGGAGCATAGGGATATTTGCTGAACATGGCCTCTGAGCTGGGATTGCTGAATAATGAAGCATCCCGGGTGTGCCCGATACAGCACTAAGGTATTAAGGCAAAAGCCGGCGTACCTGATGAGATTCATGCAGCGATGTATGGATAAACTTGGGTGGTAACACGAATCTTTCGTCCCTTTGGGGATGGAGGATTTTTTTATTGGTGTAGAAGGAGGTCTCCCATGCCTTTCTATAATGGTACATTATTTCAAATCAATGAAAAGGAAATGCTCAGATATGCAGGAATGAATCCTTCTTCAAAGGATTTTCCTCCCGAAGAAGTGAGTTCTGCGGTCAGAGAGGCGCTTGCCCTTGCAGAGCCCAGGGGAATCTGGCAGGTTCTTCCCTATGACAATAAAAACGGCATCATCTGCGGAGACTTCCCCATGAAGCTTGAAGGAAATGCCATCAAGCATCATCTTGCCAACTCTTCATCCGTTGCCGTCCTGGCAGTCACGGTCGGAGATGAGATTGAAAAACAGTCCGATGCTCATTTTAAAGCAGGTGAATATGTAAAAGGCCTTCTTTTAGATGCAGCAGCTACTACGTCTGTTGAACACCTGGCTGACCAGGTCGATGAACTTATCCAGAAAGAAGCTTCAAAGAATGGCGAGAAAACCGTCTGGCGCTTTTCACCAGGATACGGGGACTGGCCGATTTACCAGCAAAAGCAGTTCTGCCAGTTGATTCAGGCTGAAAAAATAGGAGTCTCCGTGACGGATCACTCCATGCTTTTCCCAAGAAAATCAGTTTCGGCCATCATCGGCCTTTCAGGCACGATCCAGAGGGATAAGCCCCCGAAGTGCTCCACATGCTCATTTCTAAACTGTCAATTCAGGCATTAATCGTAATACAGGTATAAGGAGGGTTTCATTATGGTATTTTTTGACGGCGGTATGGGGACGATGCTCCAGAAGTATGGATTATCAAATAGTGAATGTCCGGATTATCTCAACATCTCCCATCCGGAAATTGTCCAGCGTATTCATAAAGAATATGAGGCAGCGGGATGCCAGTTCATTACAACAAACACATTTGGCTCTTCCCCGCTGAAGCTTGAGGATTATGACCTTCAGGACAAGGTAGAAGTCATTACAGAAGCAGCCGTAAAGAATGCAAGAGAAGCATGCAGCAGCCGCGTTAAGATTGCAGGTGATATGGGACCGACCGGACGTTTCTTAAGTCCTCTTGGCGATTTATCATTTGACGAGGCATGCGAAAACTACTACCGTCTTGCCAAAGCTCTTGCCAACGCCGGAGCCGACTGCCTTATCATTGAAACCATCATAGATATTCAGGAAATGAAGGCCGCACTGATTGCCGCCAAAGCTGCGTCAAACCTTCCGGTCATCTGCCAGATGACGTATGCCGAAGACGGAAGAACCATTACAGGCACTCCTCCTAAAGCCGCTGCCATTCTTCTTGATTCCATGGGTGCTGATATCATTGGAGCCAACTGCTCGCTCGGGCCGGACAAACTCTTCAATGTTGCAAAGGAAATGATTGCCGCAACGAATAAGCCCATCATCATCCAGCCAAATGCAGGAATGCCCGTACTGGAAAACGGAGAAACACTCTTCCCGCTTTCTGCTGAAGACTTTGCCAGAGAAACAGCAAAATTTGCTGATATCGGCGTATCTTATCTTGGCGGATGCTGCGGAACGACACCGGAGCATCTTCATGCTTTAATCAAGGAACTTGAAAACAAACCAACTGTCACGCCTCCAAAGGTAAAGCCCTTTACTGCACTTACCTGCCGCACAGGCGTCGTCTATGTCGGTGATGATTACGCTCCCGTCAAGATTGGCGAAAGAATCAATCCGACAGGAAGAAAGACACTCCGGGAAGATATTCAGAAGGGAAGCTTCGTCTCCATTAAAAAGGAAGGGCTTGCTGAAGTGGCCGCCGGCGCTGACATTCTTGATGTAAATATGGGTGTCCCCGGAGTCGACCAGGCTGCCGCCATGGAAACTGCCATATCCCAGCTTTCCATGCTCTGCCCCGTCCCCTTCTCCATCGACAGCACGGATCCTGTCGTCATAGAAAGAGCCCTTAAGGTATATCCAGGCCGCCCTCTGATCAATTCCGTCAATGCGGCTGAAGAAGAAGCTCTTGAAAAAATCCTGAAGCTTGCCAAACAATATGGCGCTGCCGTCCTCTGTCTTCCGCTTGAGAAAGGAAATCTTCCTGCCACTGCCGAAGAACGAGTCAGAATCATTCACAGAATTGTAGAAAAGGCGAATGAAATCGGGCTCAGACGCGAAGACCTTCTTTTAGACCCGCTGGTCCTCACAGTAGGGTCAGGAGAAAAAGGTGCCAGCGAAACTCTCCGCACCATCCGATTATATAAGGAAGAATTCGGTTTCCCCTGTGTCATGGGGACAAGCAATGTTTCCTTCGGTCTTCCTTCCCGCCCGCGCATCAACGCCGCATTCCTCACCATGGCATTTGCCTGCGGCATGAATGCCCCCATCATCAATCCTCTCGACCAGGGCATCAAGGATGCATTTATCAATGCAAAGCTCCTTCTTGGATTTGATAAGGGTGCTGCAAACTTCATCGCAGAAACTGCAAAGATCCCTGTGCCTGCCGAAAAGGCTGAAGCAAGCCAGGACCTTCCTCCCCTTGAACAGATCAGAGCTGCTGTAAAGAACGGCGAGAAGGAACAATCCGCCTCACTCATGAAGACGGCTTTAGATGCAGGCATCTCTTCGGAAACGATTATCAAGGAAGGGCTCACATCTGCCATGACTGAAATCGGTGACGGATATGGCGCTGGAAAAGTATACCTTCCCCAGGTCATGATGGCGGCTGAAGCCATGCAGTCTGCCTTCTGTGAATTAAAGAAGCTTCTTCCTGATATCAAGTCAAAAGAAAAAGGAACACTGGTCATCGGCACCGTTCAAGGCGATATCCACGATCTTGGAAAGAATATAGTAGCTGCTCTCATGGAAAACAGCGGTTATAAAGTCATCGATTTGGGCAAGGACGTCAGTCCGGATGCATTTGTCAAAGCTGCAATCGAATACAAGGCCGATCTGGCAGGACTGTGCTCTTTGATGACGACCACTCTTCCTGAACTGGAATCTACCGTCAAAAAGCTGAAGGAAGCTGTCCCCTCTGTCGATATTCTTGTCGGCGGAGCCGTAGTAACACAGGACTATGCCAATGAAATCGGCGCCCCGAACTACTGCAAGGACGGAATTGCCGCTGTCCGCATCGCTGATCAGTTAATAGAAAAGAGGAATTCATAATGACAACACTAAGGGCCAAAAACAAGAATCACATCTTTACGATTACCGCTGAACTGGATCCGCCCAAAAGCGCTTCTTCTGAAATTACAGAAAAACAGGTTGCAGAAATTGCCGATTACGTGGATGCTGTCAATATCGCTGACTGCCCCATGGCAAAGCTTCGGATGAGCCCGATTGCCCTCTCCTCTATCATTCAGCAGAAATACTGCGTGGAATCCATTTTCCACCTGACCTGCCGCGACCGCAATACAATCGGGCTTCAGGCAGAACTTTTGGGAGCCTATGCCCTTGGTGTACGCAATATCCTCACACTGACCGGCGATCCGCCCTCCATTGGCGATCATCCGGATGCCACAGGCGTATTTGATGTGGACTCCACGGGTCTTATAGAGATTGCACGCTGCCTTAATGAGGGCCATGACCTTAAAGGTAATCCGCTAGGCGCCGCAACAAACTTTTACATCGGCACTACAGCAAATCCAGGTGCTGACGACCTGGATAAGGAAATCCTTCGTCTGGAAGGCAAGAAAAAAGCCGGCGCGCAGTTCATCCAGACGCAGCCCGTCTATGAAATTTCTCAGGCTGAAAAATTTCTCTCCTATGCAAAAGACCTTGATCTCCCGATTCTCTTCGGTATCGTGCCCTTAAAGAGTTTCAAAATGGCCAATTACTTAAACGACAAGGTCCCGGGCATTTCCATTCCCCAGAGAATCCTAAAGGAAATGGAGACAGGAAACAGGGAAACGGGGCTTAAGCTTGCCTCTGAACTCGTACAGGGATTGAAGGATATCGGTACTGACGGCGTCCATTTGATGCCGGTCAATGATGTGGATGCTGTTCCTGTCATCGTGAAAAATCTCAAATAAATAACCAATAAAAAATGATTGCTCCCGTTATGGAAACAATCATTTTTTATTGGTTATTTTCGTTCTGTCCGCTTTTTCTCTGCTTCTTCGTCTTCCACCAGATGAAGCCATAAATCACCGTAACAAGGATAATGATGATCGTAAGCCGCATGGAATGTTCTTCCAGATTGACGACATCGTGCCCCAGGACAACTTCAAGCGCTGTCGAAGGCAGCTTGCCCAAAAGACAGCCGAAAGCATAGTCCTTGAACTTCATACTGGACAATGCGGCTATGGCCGTTATGAGGCCGTTTGGCATATACGGGATTGCTCTGGCCGCCGCAATTGCCTGCCAGCTTTCATAGGAATCCAGCTTTGACAGCGTCTTGCTCTTGTTGATCAGATTCATCGCCATTCCGCGGAACAGCGTACGCATGACATAGAAAGAAAGAATGACTCCGACTGTCTCAGCCAGCCATGAAATAATAACGCCCCAGAACAAGCCGAATATGAGGCCGTTTGCTGTGGAAATGAATATCGAGGGAAGAAATCCCACGATATTTATGATGACATCAATGAAGAAACTTACGAATGCTGCATAGATGCCAAATCCCTTGAGATAATGAATTGTTCCATGAAGATCGCCGTCTTTTGACAGATGATAGATTGTCGGATAGAACGAGGGGTCGATAAAATGGATTGCCGCCAGCATCAGGATCAGGATTCCCAAAAGGATCAGCCTGAATCTGCGTTCCCCTCTTTCATACCAGTTTCTTCTTCTCATCGACTAGAGACCTCGGATTCATTTTACAATTTCATCAACAACTTCCTGAATGGATTCTTTGATATTTTCCGGATTGATCACATCCGTAAAGCGTTTCTTCCTGTTTTCCAATTCTCCCAGCTGCGAAGGAATCGGAATCCCGGTATATTTCTTGATGGATCGCAGTGTATCATAAGGATTTTCCTCTGCCGCAATGCCAAGTGCCTCAGAAACAGCACCAGGGAATTTATAAGGATGCGCCGTACTGATAATGACGGTGTGCGTATGTCTTGTGACCTTGCCGCTGCGGCGGAGATTGTCATAAACAGCATATGCAACAGCCGTATGCGGATCCATCAGGTAATCATACTTTTCATATACATCGGAAATGGCTTTTCTCATGGCGTCAGAATCTGCCCAGCCGCCAATCATTTCGCCTGATACCTTTTTACGCTCTTCCTCAGGAACACGGTATACACCGTTTTCCCTGAGTTCTGTCATATCTTTCAAAACTTCATCAGACGATCCCGTCATGTAGTACAGGAACCTCTCAAAATTAGAGGAAATCAGGATATCCATAGAAGGAGATTCCGTCAGATGGAATTCCCTGTTGATATTGTATTCTCCGGTTTCAAAGAAATCTGCCAGCACCTTATTTTCATTAGATGCGCAAATCATCTGTCCGATAGGTGTGCCGATTTTCTTTGCAATCCATGCCGCCAGAATATTGCCAAAGTTGCCGGTAGGAACAACCACATTGAATGACTCTCTGGAGCCAATAGAACCGCTTCTAAGAAGGCTCAGCCAAATCCACACATAATATACGACCTGTGGAAGCAGGCGGCCGATATTAATGGAATTGGCGCTGGAGAACAGGACTCCCTTTTCAAGAGCTTCATCGCGCAGGTCACTCACAAAAATATTTTTCAAAGCAGACTGGGCATCATCAAAATTTCCTTCAATCCCCAGAACTTTGACATTTTCACCAAGCTGCTTCTGCATCTGATCCTTTTGCAGCGGGCTGACCCCGTGGGAAGGATAGAATACCATGATATGCACGCCTGGAACGTCTTTAAACCCTTCCAGAGCTGCTTTTCCGGTATCTCCTGAAGTAGCAGTCAGGATAAGCGTTTCCTTCCCATCCCCCAGCTTCTTCTTAGCATACACGAGAAGATGCGGGAAAAGTGAAAGCGCCAGATCTTTGAATGCGCATGTCCTCCCATGGAACATTTCGGCCATGGAAAAGGATTCGGACAATGTTTTTACCGGGACAATTTCAGATGTATCAAATGTACCGGTATATGCATCATGCGTCAGCTTGGATAAATCCTTCAGTGTAATATCCGTCAGAAAATGATGAAGTACAAAAGCTGCCAGTTCTTCGTAAGACATAGCTTTTAAAACATCAGCATCTAAAAATGGATCGGGCAGTTGTTCAGGCACATACAATCCGCCATCAGCAGCAAGCCCCTTCAGCAGCGCTTCTTCGGCTGTTACAGTCTCATTACTTCTGGTGCTTCTATAGTTCATAATACGCCTCCACACAGATAACTTTATACTTTATTTTATCATAAAATCTATCAATGGAATATAATATGCCGAAAGAATATAACGATTTACGATAGGCTTTGCCTGGTTTTATGATGAAATTCATAGAAGTGCAGTTCATTTGCCGCTTTTCCTGTATAATTTTGCTTCTGCGCTGATTGTAGTGCCGCTCCTTATGCACTGGCGGAATCATTCGAATACATGTCCCGCTTTTTCAGGCAAAATAAAACCCGAAGCATTTCCATGCTTCGGGAATAGGTTCTGGTGGATCATCAGGGGTTCGAACCCCGGACACCCTGATTAAGAGTCAGGTGCTCTACCAACTGAGCTAATGATCCGTTCAACGAATAGTATTATATCATTCCGATTTGTTTTTGTCAAATCTTTTTTTATTTCGGATTTGATCAAATGTACTGTTCGGAAGACGTAAGTTATTATAGCATGACACTCTTCATATTTCTAGTCCCCCCGGCAAATTTTTTTTTTACAAATTTTACCGGTTAATAATGAATGCCATACTTGTGTTTCAAAGCCTCTATATCTTCTCTCATTTCCTGGTCGCATTTTTCAAGTTCTGCTTTGATATACGGCAGATTTCTTCTGACAAGGGCCGCTTTTTTGGCACTTGCCATCTTGTAAACATGTGCCAGTTCCTTCTTGTATGAAGCCATGAGATCCTGCATTTCTTCATCAGTCAGATTCTCATTGATCAATTCTCTTGCATCCTTCTCATTTCCCATGACTGTCTCCTTTCAAGCCAAATAAAATGTAAAGAAAAACACTCCATAGAGGAGTGAATTTTCTCTTATATAAATCCGATCAAATCGGTTGTCATCAATGGAGCGCCTAGAGGGATTCGAACCCTCGCACCCGGTTCCGGAGACCGGTGCTCTATCCCCTGAGCTATAGGCGCTTAACGAGATTAATTATACCATAGATCTTACTGCCTGAAAAGGAACAGCCCGGGTGCCCTGCATCCATTATTTATTCATCTACATAGATTCTTGGAACCCGCTTCAGCCCGCACATGACTTCATGCGGTATGGTATTTACTATGGCAGCAATTTCTTCCGGATAGATCACTTCGTCTCCCTGACGGCCAAGGAGAACGACTTCATCCCCCACCTGGACATCATCACCAGCTGTAATCATCATCTGGTCCATGCATATGCGTCCAATGATGCGGTGCCTCTTTCCGTTGACCAGGACACTTCCCTTATTGGAAAGAGCCCTGTGGAATCCATCCGCATACCCAATCGGGATTGTTGCTGTTCTCATATCTTCTTCCGCTACATATGTCCCGCCGTAGCCAATCGCCTCTCCTTTGCGGAGAACCTGCACATGGGTAATATGGCTGATGAGGCGCATCGGATACTCCAGATCCCACATGTTGTCCATTTCATCGGAGGGATGCGGCCCGTAAAGAATGATTCCGGGCCTTGCCAAATTATACCAGCTCTCCGGCATGTCAAGGACGCCTGCACTGTTGGCGGCTGAAATGATAAATCCTTTCTCCAGTCTTTGCGGCATATGGGAAAGAGCTTCCTCAAATTTTTCCAGCTGCTTTCTTGCTGTAGTTTTATCATGGATATCCGCTTTTGCCATGTGCGTAAAAGTGCCATGGATATGGATATGCGGATATTTCTTTAATTTTTCAAGGAAGCCCTCTACATCTTCAGGATGCGTGCCTATCCGGTTCATACCCGTATCAATAGGAAGCCATACCTCAAGTATTTTCCCCTGGCCCTCTGCCGCTTCTTCGAAAGGTTCCAGTTCCACTGTATCATCCACAGGAACAATTAAATCATACTTTACCGCTGTTTCTGCTTCTTCAGGAAGCGGAAGTCCCAATGTGAAAACAGGGCAGGTGAATCCATCCTTCCTAAGTGCCACGCCTTCTTCTACTCTGGCTACAGCAGCTGAGTTGTATCCCTCTTCAAGAGCAATGCGCATCGTTTCAGAAGCGCCATGACCATAAGCATCTGCTTTAACGACTGCTGTGCAATCCACATGCGCCGGCAAATGACTGCGGATAACCCTCAAATTATGACGAAGGGCACTGCGATTGATTTCTATGTAGGAAACTGACATATGGAATACCTCCTCCAAATAAAAAAGCACCTGGAACCACAGATTGGATTTGACCCATTACTGTATCTATGAAGCCCCAGTGCTCCCTTATTGTATTTTTACACCAATCAAAGTGCGCATAAAAATACGTCAAATTTATTTCTTCCTATCATAAAACAAATACTGAAAAAAAGAAAGATACGAATAAAATTATTATCGAGTAAAGATCTATTCATCGATAATGAACTGTTCAAATACGAAATTTCCCAAAGCAGCACCATGATACGTCATAAAAAGATGTCCCAAAGATTCCTTCAGAAGCTTCCTCTCTTTCAGCATGGCAATTTCCCTGCCGAACCAGTGCTCAATCGGAAATCCATACCTTTCCTCAAAATCCTGAAGCGGGATTCCCTCTCTTGTACGAAGATGCAGGAAGCAGTATTCTTCCATTTCATCTTTGACAGAAAGATTCTCCACTTCTTCCGGCGGAAGATTCCCAGACAGAACTTCTTTCTCATATAATCTGACGCCCGGGTTGTTTTCTTTCCTTGCATGTCCGATCCTTGAACATGCCGCGGGTCCCAATCCCAGGTAATGGGATAAATCCCAATACTTCAGATTATGTCTTGATCTGTATCCTTTTCTTGCAAAACTGGAAATCTCATATCTTTCAAGGCCGTAGTGAGGAAGAATGCGGCACATCATCTGATACATTTCCCAGCTCTCTTCTTCCGTCGGCCTTTTGAGGATTCCTCTTTCAGCCATCTGACCGAACTTTGTCCCGTTTTCAATGATCAGACTGTAGACAGACAGATGATTGATCGGAAGATGGACAGCCAATTTCAAACTTTTTTCAAAGTCAAGCGGTGTCTGCCCGGGAAGTTCATACATGAGATCGATGCTGATATTATGGAAGCCCAGACGATAGGCGCGCTTCACAGCTTCTTCAGCAGCCTTTGAATCATGCCTCCTGTCTATAGCCTTCAGCAGGTAATCATTATGTGACTGCACACCGACAGAAAGCCTGTTGATGCCCAGACGGCGGGCATTTGCCAGGTATTCTTCTGTCATGTCGCAGGGATTCATTTCCATCGTAATTTCAGCCTGATCGGAAATATGGAAGTTTTTGTAAAGAGCTTCCATAATTTCCGAAAGCTGCATGCCGGTCAGCGTCGACGGGGTTCCGCCTCCAAAGTAAATAGTGTCACAGACTCTGTCCTTAAAGCCTGCACTCTTCATTTCAATTTCACGGATCAAAGCTTCAGAGAATCTTGTATCCGGCGTTTTGCTGATGGAATAGAAATCACAATAGGCACACCGGCTCCTACAAAAGGGAATGTGCAGGTAAAGCCCGAGCGGCTTAGTCATCTTTGAGCACCGCCATGAAAGCTTCCTGAGGGATTTCAACGCTCCCGACCTGCTTCATCCTCTTCTTGCCTTCCTTCTGCTTTTCCAGAAGTTTCTTCTTACGGGAGACGTCGCCGCCATAGCACTTGGCAAGAACGTCCTTCTTGTATGCCTTGATTGTTTCCCTGGCTACAATCTTGCTTCCAATCGCTGCCTGGATCGGCACTTCAAACTGCTGACGCGGAATGATTTCCTTCAGTTTCTGAGCCAGAGTCCTGCCTCTCGAAGCTGCATTGCTGCGGTGCACGATAATGGAAAGTGCATCGATCAGTTCACCGTTCAGGAGGATATCAAGCTTGACTGCATCTGTCTTTTCGTATCCGCAAAGCTGATAATCAAGAGATGCATATCCCTTTGTGCTCGATTTCAGTTTGTCAAAGAAGTCGAAGATGATTTCAGAAAGCGGAATTTTATAATGGAGATCGACTCTTGTTTCATCAAGATATTCCATGGTCTGATATACGCCGCGGCGGTTCTGCACCAGTTCCATGACATTGCCGATCATGTCTGACGGTACCAATATTTCCACTTTGGCAATCGGTTCCTCAATGAAATCAATTTTCGTCATAGGCGGAAGTTCAGCCGGGTTGTCGACTGGTATCATCGTGCCGTCTGTCTTATGGACATGGTAAATAACAGAAGGCGCTGTTGTAATCAGTTTTAAATTGTATTCACGTTCGAGTCTTTCCTCGACAACGTCCATATGAAGAAGTCCGAGGAAGCCACAGCGGAAACCGAATCCCAAAGCCTGGGACGTTTCAGGAACGTATTCCAGAGCTGCATCGTTAAGCTGCAGTTTTTCCAGAGCCACTTTCAAGTTGTCATAATCTTTGCTTTCGATCGGGTACAATCCGCAGAATACCATAGGGAGCGCCTTGCGGTAGCCTGGAAGGCTTTCCTTGGCTCCATTTTCCTCTGTAGTGATCGTATCGCCGACTTCGCAGTCCTGCACGTTTTTGATGCTTGCTGCCACATAACCTACCGAGCCGCAGGAAAGCACGTCACAGGCCTTTGGAAATGGCGAGAAATATCCTACTTCAGTCACTGTATAGACTTTTCCGGAAGCCATCATGCGGATATTCATGCCCGGACGGATTTCTCCATCTTTGACACGCACATAGGCGATGGCGCCTTTATAGGAATCAAAAATCGAATCGAAAATCAGACATCTTAAAGGTTCATTGGAATGATCTTCAGGCGGCGGTACTTGTTCTACAATGCGCTTGAGAACTTCTTCCACGTTCTGTCCTGTTTTAGCGCTGACCGGAATGGCATCAGACATATCAATCCCGATGATATTTTCCACTTCCTTCTTGACGCGTTCCACGTCTGCACTGGGAAGATCCACCTTATTGATGACAGGAATAATTTCCAGGTTATGATCAAGAGCCAGATACACATTGGCAAGAGTCTGCGCTTGCACGCCCTGCGTTGCATCGATAATGAGGATCGCTCCTTCGCAGGCTGAAAGGCTTCTTGATACCTCATAGTTAAAGTCTACATGCCCTGGGGTATCAATCAGGTTCAGTTCATAGGTTTCCCCGTCCTCATACTTGTACATCAAACGGACAGACTGCTCCTTGATTGTGATGCCTCTTTCCCTCTCCAATTCCATGGTATCAAGGATCTGGGCTTCCATATCTCTTTTTTGGACAGTCCCTGTCAATTCGATCAAGCGGTCTGCCAGTGTGGACTTCCCGTGGTCAATATGAGCGATAATCGAGAAATTCCTAATGTGTTTTGTATCCATGCTGTCTCCTGTCAAACTGTATTCTTTAAAATTTATCTATAGAAATGCACCTGTGCGAAAGTGCGGTATTTATATGGTATTCCCCTGTTTCCTCACTCTGAGGAATGGTGAATGCTTTCCTGTATAGGCAGGCGCAATGATTGCCATGACAACCATCATGATTCCCAGAGACTGTATCATATCAAAGCTCATCTGGAAGAAGGCCCATGACATCAGGACAGAAGCGATAGGCTCAGATGCTGCCGTAATCAGGGCCTGTTCGGGCGAAAGGTACATCAATCCCGTATTATAAAGGAGAAATGCGGCTACTGTCCCGAAGAGGACAATCCACATGACACCTACGATTATATCAGGCTCGAAAAAAGCTGCCAAATTCATATCCGGAACAAATGCCCAGGACACAAGGCCGCCCAGAATCATCCCCACGCCCAGGATAAATGTACAGTTGATCTTGAGGAAAAGATGCTTCGGATAAATGGACGCAAAGGAATATATAACACCATTCAAGAGCGAGAGCAGTATGCAGATGACCGAAACATTCAGTGTCGCCGGATTTCCTCCGGTCACGAGAAGGAATGTGCCAAAGACAGCCAGAAATGTGGTAAACATCTTAGTCTCTGACGGCAGATGATGCTCCCGGATTGCCTGATAGCAGACAACCATGGCCGGACAACTGTAAAGGATAACTGTTGCAGTAGGCGCATCCCCATAAGCAATTGCTTCAAAGTACGTATAATGCATGAGCATCAGTCCTACAACTGCATAAATCAGGACATCCAGCCACAAAAGCTTATGCTCATTCATCGCTTTCATGCTGCTTTTGAATTTTCCTTCCCAAACGGTCATCCCTAAAAGGATGATTCCTGCCATGATCATTCTGAAAGCTGTCAGTTCCATTGCATTGATGGAACTCTTTTCATAAACATTCTGTGCGCCAAGACCGCTTCCTGCCCACATGACACCCGCGGAAACAACCATCATAATTGCCATTGGCGAAGACGAACCAGCTAAGAGCTTCATTTTTCCCACCTCAGAAAATCATTCCAACACCACATCATTTATGCTGAAATCCTAACCTTTTCTTTAACATATGCTCAGAACCAGGCGCTGCAATCGCAGCAAGAATAAGAATAATGCCAACTGCCTGAAATACATTGAACATTTCACTAAACAGGAAATATGAAGCAATGACCGATATAGCAGGCTCTACGGTAGCCGTTACGGAAGCCTCTGTCTCAGTAAGACGGCGAAGACCCGCATTATAGCAGGTAAAGGCAACTACGGTTCCGCAAATGACGATCCAGAAGATATCCATGATGATATCCCTATGGAAAAATGCCCCTATATCGGTAACCGGGTCTGCGGCAAAAGCAGCCGCAGCTCCACAAAACATGCCAATCGATAAAACAAAAGAACCATCGGAAAAAGCCATCAGGTTTTTAGGATACACAGCGCATACTGCAAAAAATACAGCTGATGCAAGCCCCAGCCAGATGCAGTCAGCAGGAACCATGATCCTGTCAAGATTCCCTCCTGTAACCAGAAGGAAAACCCCTCCTATGGCAAGAATGACAGAAGCGGCTTCTGCCGTACCAGGAAGCCTTCCCTTCCTGAAGGATGTCCATAGGATCACGATGGCAGGACAGGTATATTGTATCACGGTTGCGGCCGCTGCATTCCCGGCTTCTATCGATGCAAAGTATGTCCAGTGCATCAGCATCAGCCCGATGATCCCATAAAAGGAAAGCTTTGCTAAAAGAAATGGATGGTCCTTCAGGATACGGATGGATTTCACAAAATTGCCTCTGGCAATCGTGAGTGCCATCATGATCACGCCCGCACAAAACATGCGGAACACGGTCAGATCCATCGGGGTAAGGCTGCTCCTGGAAAAGAAATCCTGTGCCGCCAGACCACATCCAGCCCACATTGCGCCTGCTGTTATTACAAGCAGAACGGCAAAGACATCCATGGCCTTCCAACGCCTCCAAATTCATAAAATTTATACAGAAAAACCCGCCAAATGGCGGGTTCTATTTTGGTGGGACTATTTGGATTCGAACCAAAGACCTCTTCGATGTCAACGAAGCGCTCTAACCAGCTGAGCTATAACCCCAAGTAACGTGTCATTATTATATATGATGCGTTTGTAAAAAGCAACTGAAAAATGACAGATAAAAAGAGATCATTTTACAGTTCTCCAAAAAAGGATTCCGCCCTTTTGCTGTATTTTCCCAGGCGCCAGTTTCCTGAGTTGTTTATGGCAATCTGCTAAGCAGAGATGAACTTCTGGTGGGACTATCTGGGTTCGAACCGGAGACCTCTTCGATGTGAGCGAAGCGCTCTGACCAACTGAGCTATAGCCCCTTGAACACGTCATATTATAGCACCGGTATTTCAGATTGTTAATATAAATTTCTTTGATGAAATTCCCCCGCGCAAAAGGACTGTGAATGGCATTCCCATTCACAGTCCTTTATTGCATATCTGTATTTTATTAATCTTCGAGACCGCCTCTGGCAGCGAGGATCTTCTCTGCAGCGCCCATTACGGCAAGCATGGTGTGTTCAAAAACAAGACCGCCTTGGAAGTACATGATGTACGGAGGTCTTACAGGGCCGTCAGCTGACATTTCGATTGTAGAGCCCTGGACGAAAGTGCCTGCTGCCATAATGATCGGATCCGTATATCCGGGCATGGGCCCCGGGACAGGAACGGCATCCGAATCAACCGGAGACCAGTTCTGCACGGCCTCGGCAAAGCTGCACATATTTTCTTCAGAGCCCAAAGTAATGGCTGTAATAAGGTCAGTCCTTAGATGGCCCGGTTCAGGAACGACGTCAAAGCCGAGCACCTTGAATACAGCAGCGCAGAATTCGGCGCTCATCATTGCCTGACGCGTAATATGCGGAGCGAGGAAAAGTCCTTCAAAGAACGGACGGTAAGAAGCAGCATAGGATCCCATTTCTGCGCCAAGTCCGGGAGCTGTCCAGACGTAGGAGCAAAGCTCGACAAGATCTTCTCTTCCGCAGATATAAGCACCCGTCGGTGCAAGTCCGCCGCCGGCGTTTTTAATCAATGAACCTGCCGTAATATCAGCGCCAAGCTCGATCGGTTCTTCCTTGCATGTAAATTCGCCATAGCAGTTATCGACAAAGCAAATCGCATTTGGATTCTTTGCTTTGACTGTTTCGATGATTTTCCTGATGTCGGATGGGAAAAGCGAATCTCTCAGCATGTACCCTCTGGAGCGCTGGATTTCTACAAGTTTTGTATTTTCATCAACAGCATCTGTAATGGCTTCCAGATCGTAAGTGTTGTTCTTAAGCGGCACTTCCTTATAATGAACGCCCTTGGATTTAAGATTGCCCGGTGCGTTTCCGGAAATCCCGATGACGCTCTGCATCGTGTCATAAGGAGCACCTACAGCAGATACCATCGTATCTCCCGGCTCGAGGAGCGCAAGGAGAACGGTAGCAAGCGCATGAGTGCCTGAAACAAACTGCGGACGGACCAGGGCGCTTTCTGCCTTGAATATATCTTTCCAGATTTCCTCGAGTTCTTCACGGCCCGGATCCCCATAGCCATAGCCATTGGATGGAGCGAAGTGATAAGCAGAGAGGTGGTGGTTCCTGAATGCTTCCAGAACTTTCTGTGTATTGTATAAGGAAATCTCTTTCATTTCATCAAAAACAGGCGCACAAAGAGCGAGCGCTTCTTCCTGCACCTGTTGAAGTTTTTCATTCATTTTCACTCAATCAGATCCTTTGTATTGTAGAAATAGCATGCTTGTAAATCAGCTGCGAACGATTTTCGCTTACAAGAAGCACGGTAAAGCTGTCAAAGGACTTTACCTTGCCCTTCAGTTGAACGCCATTCATCAAAAAAATGCTGACAGGCGCATTTTCTTTCCTGGCTTCATTTAAAAATGTATCCTGCAGATTCATTTTACCTTCCATCTTCACATTCTCCTCTAAAATATGAAATGACATAATCCGTGATTTCCTTACACCACGTGTCCTGGTTAAACTCATTTCTCTCATACCAGTGAATATACGGCATTCTCTTATACCATGTAATCTGCCGTTTTGCGAAATGGCGAGTGTTTTTCTGGATGAGAGCTTCTGCCTCTTCAATAGAGAGCTCGCCTTTTATGCACTGAACCATTTCCCGATAGCCAATGGCCTTCAGTGACTGGGCTGTTTCCGGAATGCCTGAATCCAGAAGTTCTTGAACTTCATCATATAATCCGTCCTGCATCATATGACAGACTCGCTTATTTATTCTATCATATAAGACCGCTCTGTCCATAGCAATCCCTATAACTGGACCATCATAAATGAGAGATTGGCTCTTTTCCGGGGATAAATCCCTGCCTTCTGCATCAATCAGCTCCAGTTTTCTCAGCATTCTCTGCGGATCATCAGGAATTTCCCTGACGCCTGCTTTCTTAAGTTCTCTTTCAAGGCCTTCTTTCCCATTGGCCAAATAAAAGTCATGCCACTTTTTCCGCTGATCAGACTTAGGCAGGAAAGAATATCCTTCCAGAAGCGACTGGATATAAAGCCCTGTTCCTCCCACAAGGACAGGAATTCTTCCTTCTTTATTTTCTCTTGTTATGATTTCTGAAGCTTTCTTCTGAAAATCAGCAGCGGAATAGGGTTCTCTGGGATCGATACAGTCGACAAGATAATGAGGGATTCCCTGCATTTCTTCTTTTGTCACTTTGGCCGTTCCAATATCCATTTCCTTGTAGACCTGGAATGCATCGCCGGAAGTAATGGAAGACCCCAGCGCTTTTGCAATCTCAATCCCGACCTCTGATTTACCAGAAGCAGTCGGCCCTAGTATGGTTATAAGCTTTTCCTTCATGATAAATCAATCACCCCGTATGCCGTGGTCTGCCCCTTTTTGGCTTCAATCCTTGTAAAAAAGTTCTTCTTGAAAAGCAATGAAAACGGGCGCTCCTTGACAATCACACGCGCCCTGGCCGCGCGCATGGCCAGCAGAATCGTCTCGTCATCAAGCTTGTCATAAGCGGCTGCTTCCCGAAAGCCTGTCATATCATTGACTTTTGCCTGCACAGGATGTTGGAACATAGGATCAAAGTAAACGACATCAAAACTTTTCTCTGGAATATTTTTCAGATATTCCTTGAAATCAGCATGAATCAAATAGATTCTCCGAACGGCATCCGTCAGCGCAGGGTCTTTATCCTGATAAGATTCTATGCCGGCCCTTCCTATTTCATAAAGCGCAGTGCTTTTCTCCAAGGCTGTGACGCTTCCCCTGTCCCCTAAGAACCAGGAAATCGTCGTGGAATCATTCGCATGGCCAAAGGTACAGTCAAGGACGCGGCAGGGTCCTTCCTTTGGAAGCAGCCTGCATAAGCGGTCCTCATTCCCCGCAAGAATCTGGCGCGTGCGGAGGACGGATGTCCCTAAATGAAAATGGTATTCCCCGTCTTTCGTCTTAAACGAAGGAAGGCGCCTGCCATAAATCAGGAAACCTTCTGCCTTGTACTTCTCTGCCATCTCTTCAAGCTTGTCTTCTCTCTCAAGGTAAGGGATAGCCAAAGCTTTTGCACGCTCTTTTGCCTTTTCTCGGATCAGTCCCGGAGCATCCGAGATTGTTGTTGCAGCAATCTTCATGGCCTTTTGAACAGCCTTCCCAGTTCTTCAGGTGTGAATCTTACAATCGTCGGTCTCCCATGCGGACATACAAACGGGCGAGACGTGTGGAAGAGATCTGTAATCAGTTCCTTCATCTGGCGGATATTCAAGGGATCTCCCCTCTTGATGGCGCCGCGGCATGCTGCATAGGCCATCATGCGGTGGCGGAGCGTTTCAGGTGAAACCATATCTTCATCGTGATAGGCGACTAAAATATCCCTTATGACGCGAAGGAGTTCATCATCTGCAAAATCCTCCGGCGCTCCGGTCACGCGTATGACATCAGGTCCTGCCTGCTCAAATGTAATGCCCAGCTTGAGCAGTTCATTTTCATGATCCTGCAAAATCAGAATATCATCCGGCTCCACATGGATCAGATGAGGAATCAGGAGTTTCTGGACAGGAATTCCTTCCGCTCTTTCTGCAAGCTTATCATAACGAACGCGTTCATGCGCTGCATGCTGGTCAATGATGAAAAGATCCTTCCCATGCTGGCAGAGAATGAAGCAGTCTGCCACCTGTCCTAAAGGGATAACCGTTTCTGCTTCTTCTTTTTCTGATTCAAATAAGACGCCTTCAGAAATCGTTTTCTGATCTTTCGACTCCTGATGATCTTCCTGATCTTCTCTCTTGAAGAATGGCTTATCCGACAGGATTTCACGGCTTCCTACTGATGGCTGGAATGTCTCCCGCATCGTTTCAGAGTTTTTTCCAGTGCCGGAAGATGAAGATCCCTTCTGCTGCTGGCTGTATTCTTCAAGATGCGCTCTCCATGAATCAGGTACAGAGGGAGTCTTTGCCTCTCCTGTCTCCATAGCAAGCCCGATGTCGTGAAGAGGTTTCTGGTCTTCCACTTTCACATTGACCGGATTTACATCCATTTCACCAAGGACCTGATGGCCCGGATCCTTGATCATCTCGCGGGCAATGCTGTCTGCATCCGACTGGGATGTGAGCGTCCTTAAAACGGCATGGTAGACCGTGCGGAATGCCATCTGTTCATCAGAAAACTTGATTTCCCTTTTCTGAGGATGCACATTGACATCGATGCTTTCCGGCGGCACATCAAAAGAAAGGACAAGAAGCGGATAGCCATTCTTTGGAAGAAGTGAATGGTATGCATTGTCCACGGCTTTTGAAATGACAGAACTTTCAATAACTCTCCGATTGATGATCAGCGTCTGGAACTGGCGGCTGCTCTTTAAGAGCGATGGTTTCGAAATCAGTCCGTTAAGGAAGATATTTTCCCCTTCTTCTTTGACTTCAAGCATTTCACCGGCTGTCTTTACACCGTATAAAGCAGAGACAACGTCTAGAAGTCTTCCGTTGCCCGGTGTTTCAATGACGACTCTTCCATTATTGATCAGGCGGAAAGCAACATCTGGATTGGCAAGGGCCAGTTTTCCCACCATCGTATTGATTCTAGCCGATTCCGTTCTTTCTGATTTCAGGAATTTCTTCCTCGCCGGAACGTTATAGAAAAGCTCCCTGACCTCAACCGTTGTGCCGGCTGGCGTTCCGGCGGCATGCACATCTTCAACAACGCCGCCCTTGATATCAATGACCGTTCCTTCAACATCTTCCGGTCTTCTTGTCGTGATGGATGATCTTGAAACGGACATAATGCTTGGAAGCGCTTCCCCGCGGAATCCCAGGGAGGCAATGTGATAAATGTTATCCACATTGGAAATTTTGCTTGTGGCGTGGCGGATAATGGACATCTTGGCATCTTCTGCTGTCATTCCAGAGCCGTTATCCGTCACACGGATGTAAGTCATACCGCCGTCTGCAATTTCTATTTCCACTTCATGAGCGCCTGCATCGACAGAATTTTCCACCAGCTCTTTGACGACATTGACCGGACGCTCGACGACTTCTCCTGCAGCAATCTGATTCGCCGTAACTTCATCAAGAACATGAATTAATCCCATTATCGGCTCTCCTTTGCTTCCTTACTCAGGCGGAATAAAATCTCCATGGCTTCAATCGGTGTCTTGCTCATGACATCAAGGTCTGCCAGTTCATTGATGATGGGCGATGCAAAAAGATCAAAGCCGGTTTCTCTTGCTTCATTAGAAGGAGCAGAAGGCGCATGGTATCCCTTGCCATCCGATCCCTCCAGTCCTTCAAGAATATCGTCGGCTCTTTTCAGGAGAGATTCGGGAAGCCCGGCAAGTCTTGCGACATGGATACCGTAGCTTCTGTCTGCGCAGCCTGGAACGATGCGGCGGAGGAACATGACATCCTTTCCGCGCTCCTTCACTGTTACCGTATAATTCTTGATCTTGCTGCTGCCATCTGCCATATCTGATAATTCATGATAGTGCGTAGCAAACAAAGTAAAGCCATGAATCTTTTGGTCAATGTATTCGACAACGACTCTTGCAATGCTCATGCCGTCATATGTGCTCGTGCCTCTCCCGATTTCATCAAGAAGAATCAGGCTGTTTCTGGTAGCATTGCGGAGAATATACGATACTTCCTGCATTTCCACCATGAACGTACTCTGCCCGGTCGATATATCATCCGTGGCTCCGATCCTTGTGAATATGCGGTCGACAGGAGAAAACATACCGCTTTTTGCCGGTATGAAGGATCCGATCTGCGCCATAATCGTCAAAACGGCAACCTGACGCATGTATGTCGACTTGCCTGCCATGTTGGGCCCTGTGATAACCAGGATTTCCTGATTATCATGATTCAGTTCTGTATCGTTTGGTACAAACATTTCATGATTGAGTGCATGTTCTACCATCGGATGCCTTCCATCAGAAATGGAAATGCGGCCTTCCTTCTGCGGGAGGATCTGCGGTCTTACATAACGGTCCTTCAGAGCTGCCCTTGCAAGGCTTGCTATGCAGTCAATACCCGCCAGAGCAGAAGCTGTTCTCTGCATATCCGGAATTTCCGGGCGTATTTCCGCTTTGACCATCTGGTAGATCTTAAGTTCGAGCTCTTCGGTCTTTTCCTTGGCGGAGAGCGCTTTAGCCTCGAATTCCTTCAGCTCGGGGGTAATATATCTTTCCGCATTGACCAGCGTCTGTTTTCTCACATAATACTCGGGAACAGGAATCTTATTGGCATTGGAGATTTCAAAGTAATAGCCAAAGACATTATTGAAGCCAATCTTCAGCTTGATGCCCGTCTTCTCTTTTTCCTCTTCTTCCAGCTTTGCTATATATTCCTGGCTGTCTTCCGACAAAGAGCGGATTTCGTCAAGTTCCTCGGAAAAGCCCTTCTTTATGTACTTGCCGTCCTTGATATTCCCTGTGCCGTTTTCATTCATCGCACGATCCAGAAGGTCAAAAACGGCTTCATGCACTTTCATCTGTCCGTTCAGCTTTTTCAAGATGACTGAACTGGAAGATGCAAGGAGATTCTTGATCTGCGGCACAATCTTGAGCGTTGCTTTGAGTGCCAGCAAATCCTTCGGCGAGGTGACATTGGCTTCGATACGGCCAAGGATTCTTTCAAAGTCAAAAACCTGAGAAAGCAGCTCCTCGAGCTGTGTCAATTCCATGGCATGATTCGTAAGTTCTTCAATCCCGTCCTGACGAAGGATGATTCCATTCACATCCACCAGAGGCCTTTCAAGCCAGCGGCGCAAAAGTCTTGCCCCCATTGCCGTATGCGTGTGGTCAAGAAGCTCAAGAAGTGTCCCTCTTCTTCCGCCGTCCCTCATATTCCTGGTGATTTCAAGATTCCTGATGCACTGGTCGGAAAGAATCAGCGTATGATCTTCCCTGATCGGCTGCACGGAATGGAATTCCGGCAGGTTGTCTCTCATGACATTCTGCAGGTAATCCGCCAGGTATCCAAAGGCCATGCGTACATTTTCATCCTCAATCGATTCCGCGATTGAAGGTGCCTTGCACGTTTCATCCGTTTCAGGCATTCTCGTGACAAGACAGCTTCCAAGGCGTGATGAACAGAAGGATGTCAGCTGGCGGTAGAAATCATCAGATACGCCGCATACGAGTTCTGCCGGATTATATACAGAAAGGACATCCAGGAAATCGTCCTGCTCCTTTTTCAGATTCCAGATCCCCCACCAGCTTTCGCCTGTTGAAATATCACAGAGGACCATATGGATCTTCTTGTCTTTCTCAAGCAGACAGGCCAGATAGTTGTTGGATTTATCCGCAATGGCATTTTCAAAGAGAATGGTTCCCGGCGTAATGACGCGGATGACATCGCGCTTAACGAGTCCCTTTGCCTTCTTAGGATCTTCAAGCTGTTCGCAGATGGCTACTTTATACCCCTTTTGAATCAAACGGTAAATATAAACCTCGGCCGCATGGTACGGCACGCCGCACATAGGAACGCGGCCTTCTGCACCTGCATTCTTCCCTGTCAGGGTCAATTCCAGTTCATGAGAAGCCGTGTACGCGTCATCATAAAACAATTCGTAAAAATCACCCAGACGGTAAAAGAGCAGGCAGTCCTTGTATCCCTCTTTTATCTCTTTGTATTGATCCATTAATGGCGTTTTAGCCAATCTCAATCACCTCTCGATCAAATGACAAGACAGAATTCAGATCAGTTCTCCCTTGAGAACCCAGGTCTGCGCTGTGTCAACTTTAACGTCAACAATATCTCCGACGGAAATTCCTTCCTTGTACGGGAATAAGATCATTTTGTTTCCTGAAGTTCTTCCATACCAGTTCATCGGATCCTGCTTGGAAGGGCCTTCTACGATAATGGAATATGTCTTTCCTTCCATTTCCTTATTGAGTTCAAGGCTGACTTCATTTTCCACATCCATCAGTTCCTGCAGACGTCTGTGCTTGGTATCAGAATCGATCTGGTCTTCCATTCTTGCTGCAGGCGTTCCGGTTCTTGGAGAATAAATAAATGTATAAGCGGAATCGAAACGGACTTCCTTCAAGAGGGCCAGCGTTTCCTGATGCATTTCTTCCGTTTCCCCCGGGAAGCCTGTAATAAGATCTGTTGTTACGACAATATCAGGCATTTTGCTTCTTACGTAGGAAAGGAGTTCCTTGAAATGTTCAATCGTATAGCCGCGGTTCATCTTCTTCAGCATTTCATTGGATCCGTGCTGGACAGGAAGATGCATATGACGGACAACCTTCGACGATTCTGCCATGGCATCAATCATTTCGAATGTCATATCTCTTGGATGGGATGTCATGTAGCGTACTCTTTCAATGTCATCAATTTTATCGATAGCACGGATCAAGTCGCCGAAATCGGTTCCGTTCCTGAAATCGAGCCCGTAAGAATTGACATTCTGCCCGAGAAGTGTAACTTCCTTATATCCTTCATCGGCAAGAGTCTGGATTTCATTGGAAATGTCATCAATCGTACGGCTGATTTCACGGCCTCTAACATAGGGAACGATGCAGTAAGTACAGAACTTATTGCATCCCTGCATGATCGGAACCCATGCGAAAATCTTAGACTTTCTGACAGACTTCAATTCGCTGTAATCTTCAACGCTGTGTGGATTTCTTTCTGTCTTGACGACATGGCCGCCGCGTGCATTTTCCTTGGAAACGATATCTTTCAGATCATGAATATGGTATGGTCCGATAACAAAATCAATGATCGGCATTCTTTCAATCAGCTTGCCCTTGTTTTCCTGCGCCATGCAGCCGGCGATTCCCAGAAGCATGTCCGGGTTCTTGTCCTTCAGCTTCTTGATTTCACCGATTTTCCCATACACTTTTTCTTCCGCATTCTGGCGGACGCTGCATGTATTCATGATGACGATGTCTGCGTCTTCCATTTCTTCAGCCGGCCGATATCCCAGTTCTTCCAGCTGTCCGTTAATACGTTCTGTGTCAGATTCATTCATCTGGCATCCATATGTAATCGTATAATATTTTTTCCCCATCGAGAGCTGCTCCTTATCCACGGCAATCCTCCTGTATTATGTTAAATCAATTATAATATTATACCATATACAGGATATTCCTTTCATATAATCTAATTTCCACCACGCAAAAAGGAGCCGCGGCAAAATGAATTGCACATTTTGTCACAGCCCTTTTATGGGTTTCTGCTTACTTTCCAAGCTTCTTGAAAAGGCTTGCCATTTCAAGAGCATCCATAGCGCATTCAAAGCCCTTGTTGCCGGACTTGAGCCCTGCTCTGTTGACAGCCTGTTCAATCGTATCGGTGGTCAATACGCCGTAGAGAACAGGAATGCCGCTCGAAAGCGATGCCATAGCAACACCCTTTGTCACTTCGGTTGCTACATGTTCATAATGATCTGTTTCACCGCGGATGACTGCGCCAAGGCAGATGACAGCATCATATTTTCCTGATTCAGCCATTTTCTTGGAAGCCAGCGGGATTTCGAAAGCGCCTGGCACCCATGCCAGATCTACTTTATCCATATCGACGCCATGACGGGTAAGTCCGTCTACGGCTCCGTCAATGAGCTTGCTGACGATGACTTCATTGAAACGGGATGCTACGATTCCTACTCTGATTTCACTTTCATTAAAAAGTCCGGAAATAATATTCACTTTGAATGCCTCCTGTGCTTACTCTTTTGGTTCTTCAATATCTTTATCAAGCTTTAACATATGGCCCATTTTTTCCTGCTTCGTTTTCAGATAGAATTCGTCTTCGCGGGTAGGAGCCATTTCAATTGGTTCTCTTGATGCAATGGTGATGCCGTATTCACTGACATCTCCGATTTTCTGCGGATTATTGGTCAGAAGACGGATGCTGTTTACGCCCAATGCCTTAAGAATCTGCGCGCCTGTCATGTATTCACGAAGGTCAGCCGCAAATCCAAGCTTCAGGTTTGCTTCAACGGTATCATATCCTTCATCCTGAAGAGCATAGGCTCTGATCTTGTTGATCAGGCCGATTCCTCTTCCTTCCTGGCGAAGGTAAACAAGAACGCCGCGTCCTTCACGGGCAATCTGGCGCATAGCCTGCGCAAGCTGCTGGCCGCAGTCACAGCGAAGGGAACCGAAGCAGTCTCCTGTCAGACATTCAGAATGAATGCGGCAAAGGACCGGCTTACCGTCAGAAACATTGCCCATGGAAAGGGCTACGTGGTGTTCCCCGTTCATCTTATTCACAAATCCGTAAATTTCAAATTCGCCATACTTTGTCGGAAGCTTGGCATGAGAAACTTCATCTACCAGTACTTCGTGCTTTTTCCTGTATTCGATGAGCTCCTGAATATTGCCAATCTTCATATTCTTTTCTCTGGCAAGCTTGAAGAGGTCGTCCCTTCTTGCCATTGTTCCGTCATCATTCATGATTTCACAGCAAAGGCCTGCCGGTTTCAATCCTGCAAGTCTTGCAAGATCGACAGTTGCTTCCGTGTGGCCCTGACGTTCAAGAACGCCCCATTTTCTTGCCTTCAGCGGGAAAAGATGGCCGGGTCTTCTGAAATCTTCCGGTTTTGCTCCGTCCTTGATTGCTTCAAGCGCTGTCATGGAGCGGGCATAAGCGGAAACTCCCGTACCGGAATCTTTATAATCGATCGATTCCAGGAATGCTGTCTGGTGATTATCCGTATTATGGCGGATCATCGGTCCCAGGTACAGGGAATCAGCGATTTCTTCAGACATCGGCATGCAGATGACGCCTTTTGCTTCCGAAGCCATGCGGTTCACATTTTCCGGAGTAGCAAATTCTGCGGCGCAAATATAATCGCCTTCATTTTCTCTGGACTCCGGATCCTGCATGATGACAATGTGTCCTGCACGGATTTCTTCAATGATTTCTTCAATACTGTCAAATTTATAATCCATAACTTCCTCCATGCCCAAGGCTCTGAAGCATCCCCAGCGTCAACCCCTCGCCCGGTTTGTCTTTCATGAGCTGCTCGATGTACTTTCCTATATAATCACATTCGATATTGACCGGATCCCCTGGTTTTTTGTCCATCAATATCGTCTTCTCTCCCGTATGAGGGATAAGAGAAATGGTGAAACCCGTATCTGTTCTTTCCGCCACGGTAAGGCTGATGCCGTCTATGGCGACAGAACCCTTTTCAACAATATATCTCATCAGCGCTTTGTCTAATGTTATGGCAACTTCGATGGAATTATCCAGTTTCCTGAATGAAAGGATCTTTCCCTGTCCATCGACATGGCCAAGCATGATGTGTCCGCCCAGGCGGTCGCAGAGCCTGAGTGCTCTTTCAAGATTAACCGGTGATCCCGGCCGGCAAATAGAGAAGGATGTTCTTCTCAAAGTTTCAGGCGTAACATCAGCGTCAAAAGAATCCTGATCCATCCTTGTAACGGTGAGACAGGCGCCATTGACCGCAATGCTGTCGCCAAGCTTGGTCCCTTCCAGTACAGTCCTGCAGGATATAGTCAGCGTGCAGCTGTGTCCGGATCTTCTGATCTGCCTGATATGGCCGATTTCCTCAACAATCCCGGTAAACATTCTTATTCACCCTTTTCATCCTCTCCTTTTTCGATAGGGAGATCTGATGCAGGTTCATCATGAGCTTCTTCTGATTTCTCAGGTTCTTCTTTAGGAGATTCCTCTTTGTGATCTACATAACCTTCAATGATGAGATCGGAGCCTGACATCAATGTCGTAATATTTTTCAGCCTGAATGCTTCCGGTATGGTATCTGAGCCTTTTCCTCCAAGGAGGCCCGGTGCATCTTTTCCGCCAATCAGGATAGGAGCTGCATAGATTCTTACCTTATCAACGATTCCTGCCTCAAATGCATCTGCAGCAAGGGTTGCGCCGCCTTCCAGAAGGATGCCGTCGATTCCTTTCAAGGCAAGTCCTGTCATAGCAGCGGAAAGGTCTACCTTTCCCTTGATATCGCCGTCTGCGATAATGACATCAATGCCGTTTTTAATCAGAGCATCACGCTTTGTCTCATCGGCCGAGGTGGTCGTAAGGACGATGGCCTTTCCCGGTTCCTGGAATACCTTTGCCTTTAGCGGAACGGATAGATTGCCATCTACGATAATTCTTACCGGATCGATCATCCCTTCCGTGCGGGATGTCAAAAGCGGATTATCGGCCAGTATAGTGCCGGCTCCCGCCATAATTCCTGCATAGCAGCCGCGGAGAACGTGAACCTCCTCGCGTGAATCTTCGGAAGAAATCCACTTGGATTCACCGGTATGGCAGGCTGTTTTTCCATCCAGGGACATGGCCGCTTTGTAAAGGACAAAAGGTTTATGCTTCTGGATGTACTTCAGGAAAACTTCATTGAGCTCTTTTGCTTCTTTTTCCATGACGCCGACAGTAACAAAAATGCCCGCATCCCTTAATTTCCTGATTCCCTTTCCTGCTACGAGCGGATTGGGATCGACCATTGCCGTGACAACGCGGTCGATGTCTTTTTGGATAATGAGATCCGCACACGGCGGCGTCTTCCCGTAGTGAGAGCAGGGCTCCAGACTGACGTACAAAGTCGCCCCCTTCGGATCTTCTGTGCAGTTATTAAATGCATTCACTTCTGCATGAGGGCCGCCGTACTGTTCATGCCAGCCTTCACCGATGACACGCCCGTCCTTGACAATGACAGCACCTACCATTGGATTCGGGCGCGTATGCCCCATTCCCCTGACTGCCAGTTCCAGAGCGCGGGCCATGTACTTTCTATCTTCATCAATACGCAAAAAATCCACCTCCCTTTCGTTCCAGGGAGGTGGATTCCTAAGAATCTTATCCACTCTTCTTTCATCCGGACTATACCGTCGGCTCTGGATTCACACCAGATCTTACCAAGCGAAATTGGTTCGTGGGCTGTCACCACCGGTGGGGACTTCCACCCCGCCCTGAAGAGATTAATCTATTCTTATTTATTATAGCAGAACGATGTATAAACGCAATAGTCAGCCTGTCATCCAAAGACCTTGTCCGTTTATTTTCCCATCATGGAAAGAACTGCGTCTTTTACATCACGGCTGATATCATCAGGACTTCTAAGATTTTCTTCTTCCACGCAGGAAATCTTCTTCCAGCCATACAAAGCAACCAGCTCCTGATAGGCTGCATGACATTTCTTCAAATAATCCAGATGCTGTTCATGAATATCTGAGGAACCGCCCTTTGCCGCTCTTTCCCTGATCAGCCTTTCTGAAATGGCCAAAGGGATATCAAGCAGAATGACCAGATCAGGCCTTGGCAGTTCAAGTTCTCCATACTCGGTCGCCTCAAGCCATTGAAGGAACTTCTTCCTTTCTTCTGCCTGATCATACTTTGTCATCTGATGCACCATATTGCTTGTCGTGTACCGGTCTGCAATGACAATTCCGCCGTTTTCATAAAACTTTTTCCACTTGGTGCGGAAGGAAGCAAACCTGTCGACGGCATAGAACAAGGATGCTGCATACGGATTCACATCCATCGGATCTTTACCGAAATCTCCGCGAAGGTACATTTTCACAAGAGCGGAAGATTCACTTTCGTAATCAGGAAAGGAAATATGCATGACATCCTTCCCGAGACTTATCAGATTCTGCTCCAGAAATTCTGACTGCGTTGCTTTCCCGCTTCCATCAATTCCTTCAAGAACGATTAAGTGTCCTTTCATTCTTTCACCTCCAGAGCTCAATTGGCCCAGTCATCAAAAACAGCCGCCCATGCAGGCGGCCGCTTTCATTCAGGCTTTTCTCTTTGGATTAAAGAGGTTCATTGCGCGATCCACGCCGCTTTCCAGTGCGGTTTCAATGGAATCCGCGGTTTTTATCTTTGCCTCTTCGATTTTGGCAATATCGTCTCCGTAAGGACGGCCCAGGACATGCTCTATGACTGTGTGTCCATCCTGAGGATGACCCACGCCAATTCTGAAGCGTGTGAATCCTTCACTTCCCAGATGAGCAATCAGAGATTTGATTCCGTTATGGCCTCCTGCGGAGCCTTTTTTGCGAATTCTTACTTTTCCGGGCGGCAAATCAAGATCATCACAGATGATATAAATATCATCGAGACCGACCTTGTAATAATTGGCAATGGCTCCCACTGCTTCTCCGCTGTTATTCATATAGGTCAGCGGTTTGACAAGAAGAACCTTTTCCCCGTTGACAACAACAGCTGCTGTTTCCGCCTTCATCGTTTCTTTCCATGCAGAAACATTCCAGCGTTTTGCCAGAATATCAATGACATCAAACCCCATATTATGGCGGGTGTGTTCATATTCCTTGCCCGGATTTCCGAGTCCTGCTAAGATCTTCATTATTTATCGAAGAGCTGGCTGACGGATGCATCATGGAAAATGCGGAGGATAGCTTCGCCAAGGAGCGGAGCAATGGAGAGAACCGTCAGTTTATCCTGGATTTTTTCCGGAGGAATCGGAAGAGAATTGGTAACAATCAGTTCCTTGATGTTGGAATTCTTGATTCTTTCGGTAGCCGGATCTGTCAGTACCGGATGGCAGACTGCAGCATATACGCCTTTAGCGCCATATTCGGCAAGAGCTTTGGCACCTTCGCAGAGGGATCCTGCTGTATCAACGATATCATCAACAACGAAGCAGTTTCTGTCTTTTACGTTGCCGATGATGTTCATGACTTTAGCAACGCCCGGTTCCGGACGTCTCTTTTCAATGATGGCGATCGGAGCACCTACACGGTCAGCCAGTTCTCTGGCTCTTGTTACGCCGCCAAGGTCAGGAGAAACGATGGTCAGGTTTTCCAGATTCTTGGATTTTACATAATCTGCCAGAAGAGATGCGGACATCAGATGATCGACAGGAACATTGAAGAAGCCCTGGATCTGTCCTGCATGAAGGTCCATCGTTACAACTCTTGTCACGCCGGCAGTAGACATGAGATCGGCAACCAGCTTGGAGCTGATCGGTTCACGGCCTCTTGTCTTGCGGTCCTGACGAGCATATCCATAATATGGAACAACAACAGTGATGTGGCGTGCAGAAGCTCTCTTGAGCGCATCAACCATAATCAGCATTTCCATCAGGTTATCATTAACCGGAGCACCAGTCGGCTGAATGATAAAGCAGTCCTTACCACGGACGCTTTCATTAATCATGACCTGTATTTCTCCATTATTGAAGCGGCCGCAGATTGCTTTACCGAGCGGGACTCCAATGTAGTCAGAAATTTCCTTTGCCAGAGCCAGATGCGCGGTACCCGTAAAAATCTTCAATTTAGAAGTGTCTTCCATGTCCATTTGCTGATTCTCCCTTTCCTTTCACATAGATGAAAGTTAAAAATTTATATGGAATTGCTGATTTGTCCCTAACCGGACTATTCCATTTCATTATATACCAGTTTTACTTGGATATCTGAAAATTTTTATTACTTTTTTGAAATTTAATCATAACAAAAGATTCACAAATTCACAGTGTCAAGAAATTAATCTTTGTAAGTGTCATCCTTGACCCAGTCTTCGATATTTCTCTGCTTTGCGCGTGCAACAGAAAGCGCATTGGCAGGAACATCTTTTGTTATGGTAGACCCTGCTGCCGTAAAGGCGCGTTCTCCGATATGAACGGGAGCCACAAGGTTTGTATTGCATCCGATGAAAGCGTGATCATCAATTTTGCAGCGGTGTTTTTCCTTGCCGTCGAAGTTGACGGTAACGGTGCCGCAGCCGAAATTCACATTTTCGCCGAGATCGGAATCACCGCAGTAAATGAGATGCGGAAGCTTTGTGCCATTTCCAACAGTAGAATTCTTCACTTCTACGAAGTTTCCGATCTTTATGTGATCATGAAGGTCAGTATTTGGACGAAGATGAACGAAAGGTCCGATTTCATTATAAGAGCCGATTTTGCATTCATGTGCATAAACGCGGTTCAGATGAGTAAAGCTGCCGCAGGTGACATCTGTCAGCTGAGTATCGGGACCAATGACGCATCCTTCCCCAATCACGGTATGACTTTCAAGGATCGTCCCCGGATAAAGGATGGTGTCTCTTCCCACTTTTACATCCTGTCCGATATATGTATTCTCCGGATTTATGATGCTGACGCCTTCAGCCATCAATTTCTCTGCCTTGCGGAGGCGGAGAATCCTGTCTGCCTCAGCAAGCTGAATGCGTGAATTGACGCCTTCGGTTTCTTCAGGATTATCGCAGATCTTCGGAATGACTTTCTTTCCATCGCGGATCATGATGCCAAACACGTCGGTCAGGTAATACTCGCCCTGCGCGTTTTTGTTGTCAATACGTCCCAAAGCATCAATGAGATCCTTTGCGCGGAACACATAGGTCCCCGTATTGATTTCATGAACGGAAAGCTGCTCAGGCGTCCCGTCCTTCTGCTCTACGATGCATATCATATTCCCTTTTTCATCACGGAGAACCCTTCCGTATCCGAATGGATTATCCAGAACAGCAGTCAAAACCGCAGCGGATGCTCCATTGGAAATGCATGTATCCGTCAGATCCCTGATTGTCTCAGCGCGAAGAAGCGGGGTGTCTCCGCAGACGACAAGAACATATCCTTCCGGATCATCCTTGAATTCAGGCAGCGCCTGCATGACGGCATGACCTGTTCCGAGCTGTTCTTCCTGATGCACAAATACGACTTCTTTATCTTCCAGGCATTCTCTTACAAGTTTTTCCTTAAAACCTGTGATTACGACACACTTTTCAAATCCGCCCTGTCTGACAACACGGATGACCTGCTCAGCCATCGGTACGCCGCACACACGGTGAAGCACCTTGGGATAAGCAGATTTCATACGGGTTCCCTGACCGGCTGCCAAAATGACGGCTGTCAACTCTGCCATACAACCTCCTGAACTGCAACAAAATGAAATGCAAAATACCGGAAAAGAATTTCCCAGAGCTTTTGTGTTCAAATAAAAAATTTAATAAAACCCATGAGTTTTATTTTAGCAAATGACACATCTCATGGCAAGGAAAACAGCGTATACATAAGAAAAAATCGTCCTGAAAAATACAGTTCATGAAAACTTTCCTGTGTATTGGCGAAAAAGTAAAAGCAGGCGGCCATAAGACCACCTGCCTGCTTTTATTTTATGAGATAGACTGTTACGCGCGGTTTTGTTCCCCACGCATATGCCTGATCTAATGTATCAACTCCGACATCAATAATCATGCCATGAATGGCGCCGCCGATATCATCACAGATAGCGTAGCCATATCCTTCAATGAAAACGATGCTTCCAAGCGGAATTACATTAGGATCGACAGCGGCGTGACCCTTCCCTGCAAAACCGCCAAGCGCCGTATGCCCGTTTCCATTCCCGTCATTTGGCGTATAAGCTGTTGCTTCCATGTGGAACACCTTGATATAGTTTCCGGTAAAGCGCGGCGGATCATCCAGTCTTTTCCAGACATTGCTGTCTACGCTCCCCGTCCTTGCCAGATTCTGCTCAGCCTGGAAAGCTTTTACTGCATCAGCCGTGCTCTGCCCGTAAACACCGTCAGCCGTTCCGGGATTGTATCCATGCAGAAGAAGCTTGTTTTGAAGAAGAATGACCTTTTTCCCCGAATCGCCCAAAGCAAGGGAGAAATCCCCCGGCCTGTCTGCATAGGCCTGAGACAAGGCATCCAGTGTCCCTTCATCAATTTCTCCTGTTTCAGAAATTCCCTGATCTCCCTGGAAAGCTTTCACCGCATTGGCGGTAAGTCCGCCGTAAATACCGTCAACTGTCCCGTCAAGATATCCAAGCTTCTTCAGCTTATTCTGGATATCGAGCACCCGGTCTCCGCTGTCTCCGATTCCATACAAGCGGGATGGGCGGTTTGACCTGGCCTGGGCGCTCTCCTGACTGCTTTTCCCTTTAAGAGAATTGTATGTCATCTCATCAATCACGCCGGATACAGGAAATCCATGATCCTTCTGGTAAGCCCTGACAGCATTTTCCGTGTCCTGCCCGTAAACGCCATCAATGCCGCCTTTCAGATAGCCGGCTTTCTGCAGCCTCAGCTGCATATCAACGATGACGTCTCCCCTGTTGCCAGATGCATACACGACTCCACCCCCATTGCGGTAGCCGGAGTTCTCATTTCTTCGGATGGATGCAATGGTCGCATCATCTGCTTTCCCTGTCGCAGGAAGCCCGTGATCCTTCTGGAAAAGGAATACTGCTTCTTTTGTCGTCGAGCCGTAGTCTCCATCTACGGTTCTGGCTAAATAGCCTGCCTGGACAAGTGCATTCTGCAGATCAGCAACCGCGCTTCCACTCATACCTGCCGTCAGCGTTTCCGCTGAAACAGCCATGGAAGTCATGAGCCACAAAACGGCTGCACAGCTCCATTTATATAAGTCACGCACATCTATCACCTCCACGAACTTCTGTATTTTACCATTTTTCGCCAAATTTGTAAAAATATGCCTGAAACCCCTTGTTTTATAAATACAAAATCTTCTGATTTCCTTTATTCTTCACCGCACGATTTCAGAAAAATGCATCGTGGTTTGAAATGTTTCAAAATGCATGAAATATACAATGGCATCCCAAATTACCGCATGTTTTTGAGCCCTCATCCTGGCATGTGTCCATCCCACGCGTACACATGCAGCAGGAAAGCTCCTCTCCTTTCATGTATGCATTCCTTTCGCCCTGTATCTTTGGACTTTTACTGGCTTTTCCTTAACTTTTCTAATCCTCCCGTCATGATAAATTTATATTCATGATGTTGTACAAAGCGGCAAAACATTATATAATGAGTTGAATTTGTACATATATATTGTATTAAAAGAAGAAGAGGAGTATGGTATGGAGTCATTAAACGACATTGTCTCATCAATCAACGGCGTCCTGTGGTCGTCAGTCATCATTGTCCTTTTGGTAGGCGCAGGCGTGTACTTTACCATCCGCACAAAAGCAGTACAGCTTCGCTATTTCGGCACGATGTTCAAACTGATAGCAAATACGGCCGGCACAAAAACAGAAGGAAATGAAATTTCTCCTTTCCAGGCGTTCTGCGTCAGTACAGCATCCCGAGTCGGCGTAGGCAATATTGCCGGCATTGCAATTGCTATTGTATCCGGCGGTCCTGGAGCTATTTTCTGGATGTGGTTCATTGCTGTCATCGGTTCGGCTACAGGATTTGTAGAAAGTACCCTGGCTCAGATTTACAAGGTTCCGCGTGAAGACGGAAATGGTTTCAGAGGCGGTCCTGCTTACTACCTGAAAAATGGTTTGGGCCACAAACTCTGGGCAGCTATCTTTGCCATCCTCATTTCCGTTACTTACGGCATGATTTACAACTCCGTCCAGTCCAATACTATTTCCCTTGCGCTGAACCATGCACTTGGTGCTGACCGTATGGTCGTCGGAGCTGTTGTTACAGTTCTTGCCATGGCTGTCATCTGCGGCGGCATGGGACGTATTGCCCGCGTCACTGAATGGATGGTTCCCCTCATGGCAGGCCTTTACATCGTTATTGCGCTTGGCATCATGATTTACAACATCACGGATATGCCGCATGTTTTCTACATCATTTTCAGAGATGCATTTGACTGGCAGGCTGCATTTGGCGGCGGCATGGGCGCTGCTGTCCTGACTGGTTTCAAGAGAGGCCTCTTCTCCAATGAAGCCGGCGAAGGTTCTGTTCCAAACGCAGCTGCAACAGCTGATGCCAATCATCCGGTTGTACAGGGCCTGATCCAGGCATTCGGCGTATATGTCGATACACTCTTCATCTGCTCTGCTTCTGCATTCATTGTTCTTTTAACTGGTGATTATGCATCTACCGGACTGACCGGTATCGAACTGGTACAGTGGGATCTGGCGCAGTACTTTGGACCTATGGCTCCAAAAGCCGTTTCCATCCTGATTTTCCTCTTTGCATTCACCTCTCTTATCGGCAACTACTACTATGGTGAAATCAATATCGGCCATCTGACTCATAAAAAATGGCCGCTGAATCTCTTCCGCGTACTGATCGCTGTCATGATTTTCTGGGGTTCCATTGCCGATCTTCCGCTCGTCTGGAATCTGGCTGACCTCTTCATGGCATTCATGGTTCTGACAAACGTTACAGCTATTCTCCTCTTATTCCCGCAGGTTCGTACATGCCTGAAGGATTATGAAGACCAGCTTGCAAAAGGCATCAAGCTTCCGATTTTCCACAAGAAAGTACTCAAGAACCAGAAGGGTATCGTATGGTGGGATGACGAGAACAACTTCAACGGCGCTAAGAAATAACGCTGTCCCCATCATTCTTAATAAGCATTTGAAAAGGACTGCTCAATGAGCAGTCCTTTTTGTGTTGGCTTTCTATTAAGCTTTCAGCGTACCAACGATTTCCTGAATATCCTTGACGCCGTTCTTATCGCACCATTCATCCATTTCATCGGCAATACGTTCCATGGCATTAGGATCAATGATATTGGCTGTGCCGATCTGAACCGTATCTGCGCCTGCCATCATAAACTCAATGGCATCGATGCCGGTCATGATGCCGCCTAATCCGGATACCGGAATATTGACGGCCTTTGCCACCTGCCATACCATGCGGAGCGCGACCGGCTTGATGGCAGGGCCGGCGAATCCGCCTGTTATATTTCCAAGAATCGGGCGTCTTGTCCTGACATCAATGGCAAGTCCTAAAAGCGTATTGACAAGGGACAGTGAATCAGCGCCTGCATCTTCCACCGCTTTTGCAATCGTGACGATATCGGTCACGTTCGGTGACAGCTTTACGATAACAGGAAGATTCGTGCTGTCCTTGATGGCTCTTGTCACAGCGGCTGCCTGTTTGGGATCTGTCCCGAAAGCAACGCCGCCTTCCTTGACATTCGGGCAGGAAATATTGACTTCCAGCGCATCAACGCCGTCTACCGTCAGCATTTTTGCACATTCTGCATATTCTTCGGTCGTCTTCCCCACCATATTGGCGATGAAAGGAACGCCCAGCTTTTTAACCTTGGGAAGGTAATGCTCAATAAAGTAAGGAACACCTGGATTTTCAAGGCCGATGGCATTCAGCATGCCGGAATCCGTTTCAGCAACGCGTATGCCTTCATTTCCTTTCCAGGGAGTCGGTGCAAGGCCCTTCCCGGAAATGGCGCCGACTTTATTCATGTCGACGTATTCAGCAATTTCAAGTCCGAAGCCTACTGTCCCGGACGCGCCGATCAGCGGTGTTTTCATCGGGATTCCCAGGTAATTTACCGACAGATTTGTCATAATACTACCTCCTCTGCGTTAAACACCGGGCCGTCAGTGCATACCTTGTAATGGCCTTCGCCTGACTTCTTGTCGCAAACGCAGCTAAGGCATGTGCCAATGCCGCATCCCATTCTTCTCTCCATAGAGACTTCGCAGTATACGCCTGCCGTCTTTGCCATTTCTGCGGCAGTCTTCATCATAATGGCTGGTCCGCATACGCAGGCTTCGTCCACCTTTTCTTCAGCAAACATCTGAGGAAGCACGGAAACGGAGAATCCTTTGATTCCATAAGATCCATCATCCGTCGTTACGATCATTTTCCTGACCGTATCCGGGAATAAATCCTTCCAGAATACTTCTTCCTTATTTCTGCCGCCGATGACAACGGTCATCTGTCCAGGTCTTGCCTGTCTTGCCATGAAAAGGATCGGCGCAATTCCAATGCCGCCGCCAATGCCTACGATATGATCCTTATCCATGGAAAAGGATGTGCCAAGAGGCCCTAAGCTGTCTACGACATCCCCTTCCTTCAGATGGGACATGGCTTCTGTTCCTTTTCCGACGATACGGTAAATGATTTCAACGAGTCCCTTTTCAGGGTCCGTTCCCGCAATGGAAATCGGACGCCTTAAAAGGTAACGCGGATCATTGACTTTCATATGGATGAACTGTCCTGGCTTTGCTTCTCTGGCTGTCAGCGGAAGTTCAATCTGCATCTGCCAGATGTCCTTAGCAATCTTCTTATGAAGCCGGATAATTCCTTTTTCTACATAACCTGCCATGCTTTTTCAGTTCTCCTTCACATAATCCTGAATGGCTTCCACGTGATAGCCATCTCCGGTCGATGCCATGACACGCAGTACTTCCTTGGCTGTATCCAGAGAAGTAATGCACGGGATGGCAAGTTCTACCGCAATGCGGCGGAGGTCATAGCCTTCCTGTTCGATTTGGCTTCCATAGGAAATCGTATTGAGTACCATGTCTACCTTGCCAAGTTTCAGATACTTTTCGCAGTTTTCGCCCTTTTCATGGATCTTCTTGATGATTTCAACCGGAATTCCAAGGTTCTGGAAATAGGAACCTGTACCGGATGTACAGATCAGACGATATCCGAGGTTGACGAACCCGCGGGCAAGTTCAGCTGTTTCGGGCTTATCGCGGTCGCTGACGGTAATCAGGACATTGCCATGGGACGGAACAGTAAGATGCGCAGCAACGACTGCTTTGTAAAGCGCTTCCTGATAGGTGTGTCCGATGCCCATGACTTCGCCGGTGGATTTCATTTCCGGCCCGAGCTTGATTTCAACAAGTCCCAGCTTGGAGAAAGAGAATACCGGTGCTTTAACGGCTACATAGCCTTTGTCCGGCACGAGTCCGAGCGGAAGCCCTGTATCCTTCAGGGATTCACCAAGAGCGACTCTTGTTGCATATTCAACCATGTTGATGCCGGTAATCTTGCTCATGAATGGAACCGTACGGCTGGCTCTCGGATTGACTTCAATGACATAGACCTTGCCATTGACTACGATGAACTGGATATTGACGAGGCCCTTGACGTTCATGGCTCTTGCAATTCTTCCTGTGTAATCGGTCAGTGTTTCAATGATTTCCTGCGAGAGATGCTGAGGAGGATAAACGGCAATGGAGTCGCCGGAATGAACGCCGGAACGTTCAATCTGTTCCATGATGCCCGGGATGCAGACATCGACGCCATCGGAAATGGCATCGACTTCCACTTCACGGCCGACCATGTACTGGTCGATCAGGACCGGATGCTCATGGGATGCGACAACGGCTTCCTTCAGGTACTGTTTCAGTTCAGCCTGATCATAAACGATCTGCATGGCTCTTCCCCCAAGGACGTAGCTTGGGCGGACAATCAGCGGATAATCAAGTTCCTCCGTCTTTGCCATAGCTTCTTCAACACTTTCGACAAGGCAGCCCTTCGGGCGTGCAATGCCAAGCTGGCCCATCAATGTATCAAAACGTTCACGGTCTTCTGCCATATCGATGGATTCATTGGAGGAACCGATAATGCGGATGCCGCGTTTTGCCATCGGTGTTGCCAGGTTGATGGCAGTCTGGCCGCCGAACTGGCAGATGACGCCTTCCGGTTTTTCCTTATCGATGATTTCCATGACATCCTGTTCTGTCAGTGGTTCAAAGTACAGGGAATCGGATGTATCAAAGTCGGTCGAAACGGTTTCCGGGTTGTTGTTGATGACGATGGATTTCTTTCCTGCCTTCCTGAGAGCCCAGGAAGCATGAACGGAGCAGTAGTCAAATTCGATGCCCTGCCCGATGCGGATCGGACCGGAGCCGAATACGACGACGGAACCCTTCCCCTGCGGCTTTACTTCGTCTTCTGCGCCGTAGGCGGAGTAGTAATATGGCGTATGCGCTTCAAATTCAGCAGCGCAGGTATCTACCATCTTGAAGTCCGGATGCACGTTGGCTTTTCTCTTGAAGTTTTCCACTTCTTTGGGAGTAACTTCGCAGAAATGCGCAATCGCTTCATCAGGCATCTGGATTCTCTTGGCAGCCTTCAGGGATTCTACCGTCAGCCCTTCCTTCATGAGACGGCGTTCCATCATAATGATGTTCTGGATCTTGTAGATGAAGAAGAGGTCGATTCTTGTAATGCGGTTGATTTCTTCAGGTTCGATGCCTCTTCTGAGTGCTTCAGCGACAACAAAGATTCTTTCATTGTCAATGCGTCTCAAGAGGCAGCGGATATCATAGAGGGACTGTCCGTCAAGCTTGTCGAGGTGCAGGTAGCCGCCTCCGACTTCGAGGGAACGGAGTGCTTTAAGAAGAGCACCTTCCAGTGTACGGTCGAGCGCCATGACTTCGCCGGTTGCCTTCATCTGCGTTCCGATTTCGCGGTCGGCAAGCGTGAACTTTTCAAACGGCCATCTCGGGAATTTACATACGACATAGTCGATCGACGGTTCAAAGCATGCTTTTGTATTTCCTGTAATGGCATTGGTGATTTCATCAAGATGCATGCCAAGGGCAATCTTTGCTGCTACTTTGGCAATCGGATAGCCGGTTGCTTTCGATGCCAGAGCCGATGAACGGCTGACACGCGGATTGACTTCGATGACGTAGTACTGGTTCGTCTTGGTATCAAGGCCGTACTGTACGTTGCAGCCGCCTTCGATGCGGAGATAGCGGATGATATCAAGGGAAGCTGTACGGAGCATCTGGTACTGCTGGTCTGTCAGAGTCTGCGTCGGAGCGACAACAATGGAATCGCCTGTATGAACACCGACAGGATCGATATTTTCCATAGCGCAGACGATAATGCAGTTATCAGCACCGTCTCTCATGACTTCGAATTCTACTTCTTTCCAGCCGGCGATGCTGCGTTCAACCAGAATCTGATTGATCGGAGAAAGCTTGATGCCGCGGTTGGCGATTTCTTCCATTTCATAGCGGTCATGCGCAATGCCGCCGCCTGTACCGCCCAGTGTATAAGCAGGGCGGATGATGACCGGGTATCCGATCTTATCTGCGAAAGCAACAGCAGGTTCCAGGTCTTCGAAAATTTCAGATTCAGGAACCGGCTGATGGATTTCTTCCATAGCTTCCTTAAAGAGTTCTCTGTCTTCTGCATGCTTGATTGCATGGAGAGAAGAGCCGAGGAGTTTTACATTATACTTGTCCAGCACACCTGCATCAGCAAGCTGTACTGCCATGTTAAGGCCGACCTGTCCGCCAAGCGTGGCAAGAAGGGCATCCGGACGTTCTCTCTTGATGACTTCCGTTACGAATGGGAGCGTAATCGGTTCGATATATACACGGTCAGCAATATCTACGTCGGTCATGATTGTGGATGGATTGCTGTTGACAAGAACAACTTCCACGCCTTCTTCTCTAAGAGAGCGGCAGGCCTGTGTACCAGCGTAGTCAAACTCTGCAGCCTGTCCGATGACAATAGGACCAGAGCCAATGACGAGAACTTTTTTCACATCTTTATTTATCATTTTTGAACTCCTCCATGGCCTTCGTAAATTCAGCAAAGAGATAGAAGTTATCCTTCGGTCCGGGTGAAGCTTCCGGATGATACTGCACTGCCTGAATCGGAAGTGTCTTATGGCGGATGCCTTCAATGGTTCCGTCGTTGACGCTTCTGTGCGTGACTTCAATGCAATCCGGCAGTCCTTCATCGGAAACTGCATAACCATGGTTCTGGCTCGTGATGTATACGCGGCCGGTTCTGAGGTCCTTGACCGGGTGGTTGGATCCTCTGTGTCCGAAAGGCAGCTTAAAGGTATGCGCGCCTAAGGCGGTGGAGAGCATCTGGATTCCCAGGCAGATACCGAAAATCGGCTTCTTTCCGATCAGTTTCTTGACCGTTTCAACGACATAGGGCACATCCTGCGGGTCTCCCGGTCCGGGCGAAAGGAAAATTCCGTCCGGATCGGACGCAAGGAGTTCCTCAGCCGTTGTATGGGCCGGGAATACATGCACCGTGCAGTCATTGGCCGCCAGACTGACGAGAATATTCTTCTTCAGTCCGCAGTCAAGAAGGGATACCTGGTACTTACCGTCCCCGTATGTATATGGATAAGCGGTCGTTACTCTTTCGACCTGATTCTTGTGCATCGGTTTTGCCAGAGCTTCCTGAATGAAATCTTCGCCTCTGTCAGCAGAAACGATGACAGCTTTCATGACGCCCTGCATGCGGACCATTCTTGTGACCGCTCTTGTATCTACATTGTAGAGGCATGGCACATGGTATCTTTCAATGAAATCCGTAATCTTTTCCTTGCATTCCCAGTTGCTCGGATGCTCTGTGATCTGATCCAGGACATATCCTGCAGCAGCCGGTTTCCTGTTCTGCATGAAAAGATCATTCGCACCGTAGTTGCCGATCAGCGGATATGTCAGTGTCAGGATCTGTCCTTCATAAGACGGATCCGTAAAGCATTCCTGGTATCCTGTCATGCCCGTATTGAATACGAGCTCTCCCATTCCTTCTACTGTTCCCAGGAGATCACCCTCGAAGCGGGCGCCGTTTTCTAAAACCAAGAGGCCTTTCATTTCAGCACCTTCCCTTCCTTCATGACAATCTCTCCATCTACGACTGTAAGCACAGCCCTGCCCTTCAAAGTCAGTCCTTCATAAGGCGTGAAAAGTGATTTCGTATAAAGTTCATTTCCATGAACCGTCCATTCCTTGTCCGGATCGATGACGACAATATCAGCAGCAGCTCCTTCTTCAAGAACTCCGCCTTCTACGCCAAGGAGACGGGCCGGATTGACGCTCATGAGTTCAATAAGCCTGTCAATCGTAAATCCGTTGTTGTGGCAAAAAACCGTCAGCGCAGAAGCAAGAGACGTTTCCAGTCCTGCAATACCGTTAGGCGCACAGTTGAAAGGAACATCCTTTTCTTCGTTGCAGTGCGGCGCATGATCGGTAATGATGGCGTCGATCGTGCCGTCCTTCAATCCTTCAATCAGAGCTTTCCTGTCATCTTCGGTGCGGATTGGCGGTGCCATCTTGAAGGAAGACTCATAATTCTTCAGCCATTCATCTGTAAAGTAAAGATGCTGTGATGTGACTTCTGTTGTGCAGTTCACATGCTTCGCCTTAGCCTCGCGGATCAGTTCCACAGCCTTTGCACTGCTGACGTGGGCGATATGGATATGGCATCCCGTCATTTCTGACAGAAGAAGATCTCTTGCTACTGCAATATCTTCCCCGGCTGCCGGTCTTCCGGTCACGCCCATTGCATAAGATACCTTTCCTTCATTCATGAAACCGCCGGAGCACATGGTTGCATCTTCTGCGTGGTCGATGACCATCTTGTGCAGCATGTCTGCATATTCCATAGCCCTGCGCATGAAGTTTGCGCTTTCTACATAATGGCCATCATCAGAGAAAGCGGCTGCGCCTTCGGCTGCCATGTCTCCCATCTCAGAGAGCTGCTTTCCTTCCAGATTTTTGGAAAGAGCACCGATGACGCTGACCTTGACGACACCGCATTCATCGACGCGTCTCAGCACATCCCTGAAGACTGCTGCATTATCGATGACAGGCTTTGTGTTGGCCATTGTTGCCACGCGCGTGATGCCGCCTGCGGCTGCTGCCTGCGTGCCTGTGTGAATATCTTCCTTGGCTTCCTGTCCGGGTTCACGGAGATGGACATGCATATCAATGAGTCCTGGTGCGACAAACAAGCCATTTGCATCATAAACTTCTGCGCCTTCTGTATCTGCAGTCCCGCCAATGGAGAGGATTTTCCCATTTTCTATGACAATGTCGCCTTTTTCATGCTGCTTTCTGGCAGGATTTACAATGATTCCGTTTTTAATGACCAGCTTCAATGTCTTTGCCCTCCGTCAGTGTCAAATACTCCAATGCCATACGCACTGCTACGCCGTTTCTTACTTCTTCCTGAATCCAGGATGATTCATCGTAAGCCACATCATATCCGATTTCTATGCCACGGTTCATCGGGCCCGGATGGATGATGGCCGCATCCTTCTTGCAAAGCTCCAGTCTCTTCTTGTTGATGCCGAAGAGACGTGCATATTCTCTTGTTGTCGGAATGAATCCGCCTGCAGCTCTTTCAAGCTGGATACGAAGAATATTGATCGCATCAGCATCCCTTAATGCATCTTCAAGGTTGTCATCAACGATGACTCCCATTGACTCGAGTTCCTTGGGAACCAAAGTGCGCGGTCCCACAAGATGTACTTCAGCGCCCAGCTTCGTAAACCCGTAAATATCACTTCGCGCAACGCGGGAGTGGAGAATGTCGCCAATGATGACATACTTCATTCCTTTGATATTCTTGCCTGCTTCCTTTAATGTGAAAAGTTCGAGCAGCGCCTGCGTCGGATGAGCATGCGCGCCGTCGCCTGCATTGATGACAACAGGCACCTTGACCTTGGGGCTCATTACTTTGGATGCAAAAAGAGCGGCCCCCTCTGACGAATCACGAATAATCACTGCATCTACTCCCATAGCGGAAACAGTAAGCAATGTATCTCGCATGCTTTCACCTTTCGTCATCGAGCTGCCGCTCTTTGTAATATTGATAACATCGGCTCCCAAGTATTTACCGGCAAGCTCGAAAGAACTGCGTGTTCTCGTTGATGCCTCAGAAAACACTGTCACAATGGATTTACCTTTCAGGAAATCCCGCTTTTTGTTATCAGACAGTACAATTTTTTTCATCTGTGCTGCCACTTCCAGAATCCGTTCAATTTCCCCGGCTGTAAAATCCTGCAGTCCGAGGACAGAACGGCCTTTGAGCGAAATCGCGTTCATGCCGGCCTCCTTAAAAACAACAAAATATGATATCTTTATAATCTTAAAAGGTATACTCGGGTTTTTCAATAGCAAAATTGTTAAATTTTCATTATAGAAAAACCCAGGTACCTGAAGACATACTACTTCTCACCGGATTGTCCCTTATTCCCGGCGGAAAAGCGGACAGCCGCATGAATGGTTCTGGCAAAAGCAGGCGGAATTTCATTTTCCGTCAGCCTCTTTCCCAGAGCGCGCCCTATGATAACGCCTTTGTTCCCATAGAGCCAGGCAAAGTAATAGAACTCCTGCGCTTTCTCATCTCTTGGATTAATATTCTTCAGCTTCTTTGGCGGATAAAAGCCCTTCGGAACGCCCAGCTTTGCTCCTGCTTTTTTGATCAGCGCAGAGCTTACGACATCCCCCGCTTCTTCAATATCCCCGATGACGTCATCGAGAAGCTTTCGTTTCCCATGTGACAGGCAGGATTTTACGACATCCATTTCAAAACAGATGTAGTCCGTATAGAAGACATAGGGAGAATGGTTCCTTGACCCCATGACGTCCCTGTCATAGAGACATACGGCCGGTATATGGAAACGTCGGATCAATTCAGCAATCTTTGAAATGGAACTTTCTCCCCGTGCATTGATGAGGCAGATTCCATGATAATCAAACTGAACGCCGAGTGTCTTTGCAAAATAGCCGAAGGAACCATACTCCGTCTCTCCTTCGACAAGGATCGTGCAGCGGGAGTAAAGGGCTTCCTTGACTTCCGGGAAATGCATAATCAGATGCTTTTCTATTTCACTGTCAAAATGGAAGGAAGAACCGCAGGCAGCACGTACCATTTCCTTCTCATCCCTGTACATGCGGATGATTTTCTGGTAGTCGTTGACAAGAGCATCCGTAGAATGAGTGACGACAAAGAGCTGCCCGTCCAGTCCGTCCACACCAAGAAGATTCTGCACAAGCTTCAAGAAGAAACTTTCCTTGTTATTCAGGATCGAACGGCAGAATGCCAGAAGAGCACGCTGGAGGTATGGATGCAGATGGAGCTCCGGCTCATCAATATTCACAATGACAGGAAGAAGGCGCGTTCCGTCATTCTTCGTCATGATGATATTCTCGAAGGAAATCGCACGGCTTTCCCGCTTCTCCCGCATCAGGACAAGAAGCGAAACCCCTACGGCAATCATCAGCTTCATCGTGGAATCATAAGAAGTCCCGGAAATCTGTGCGCCGAAAATTTCACCGAAAAGGACCAGTGCGGCCTTATGAGGATCATCCTTAGGAAGGGAAATGGAAAAGCCTCTTTCCTTCATCATGCGTTCCACTTCTTCCACGGCCTCAGGACCATAGGAAAGATATTCATCGAAGATACTGATCGTCCTGCCGGCCAGATTGTCATCCAGCATATTTTTAGGGATTTCAGAGAGAGCAAAATCCAGGCAGAAAAGGCAGCGCATGTATTCAAGAGGAAGTGTTTCCCCTGTATCCATATTGTAGAGGCGCGGCACGATCTCCCTGACAGACTGTTTAAGCTCAATTCGGATGGAATCATTGCCGCCTTCATCTTTTGTCGTCAAATCGAAGGTAACCCGTATCGGAAGGTCTGGATCCAGGAAATCTGCCTCCTTGAATCCATATCCGTGCGTAGCTGATTTCAGAAGGCTCAGGAAATTACTCTTCCCTATATTATTGTCCCCTACAATATAATTGACCTGGCTGTCGAAATGAAAACTTACATTTTGAAACGTTCTGTAATTTTCCACAGTCATTCCTGAAATAAACATAATTTTCCTCCTTGCCGGCACTGCTTTTTCCTTTATTATATCATTCCAGAAAGGAAGAAACCTTTTATGCCTGCAGTTTTATTCACTTACGAAAAAAGACCTCAAAAGAGGTCTTTTTTTCAAGAATCGGAATCCGGATACATCCCGCGCCCGTAACAAGAAAAGGATGGGATAAAAACAATTACGGCCGCGAGGGAAGAGAAAGAAAGTGTTAAATCAATCGGATTCCGCTTCCGTTCTGTCTGTGCAGCAGCCGTTTCCTGGATATCGTGTTTCCAGGAATAGCTGTTCACAGCATCCTTTTTCTTACGTCTTTATTATATCACTTTATATAAATTTTATCATTTATAACATGTATATAATAAATTTCTTTCATTTTGATTTAGTTTACTTATTTTTATACTGAGTACTATTCCGGACAAATTCTTCCTCTTGTATGGCCTAAAGACCCTGCGGCCCCGTCTGTCCCCTTTACGTCCCTGGAGTTCGTATACAAAATACCATCGATTTTACGGCAATAAAAAGCTGTGACAAAATGTACGATCATTTCATCACAGCTTTTTTACCGCCAAAACAGATTTTCATAAAGCTTCCGTATTTTATTTCTGTGTCAGATCGGCTGCCTCCGCATGAATCAATTCTACGAGATCTTTTGGTGCAATCAGTACCTGGCGGCCTCTCTGGCCTGCGCTGATGCTGATCCTTTCATGGTTATAGCAGCTTTCATCAATATATGTAGGAAATTCTTTCTTCATTCCAATCGGTGAGCATCCGCCCCGGATATACCCCGTCAGACCCGGAAGTTCCTTGACATGAATCATTTCGACACTCTTGTTTCCACTTACACGGGCCGCTGCTTTCAAATCGATTTCCTTTTCAGAAGGAAGGCAGAAAACAACCGGACCTGTCTTGTCTCCCTTGGTAATGATCGTCTTGAATACCATATCTGCATCATAGCCTAATGCAGCAGCTGCATGAACGCCGGAAAGATCCTCTTCTGTGTAGTCGTAGGACTTTGTGTCATAATCAATTTTTTCTTTATCCAGAATTCTCATCACATTGGTCTTTTTTCCTTTTTTTGCCATGATAATTACCTCTGATAAATGTTTTTATAAATTAAAAGGGCCGGAGCACAAAGCTCCGGCCTGTTTGATTCTTAATTGGTGCCGAGGACCGGAATCGAACCGGTACGAATCTCACGATTCGAGGGATTTTAAGTCCCTTGCGTCTGCCAGTTCCGCCACCCCGGCAGGTAACTTTAAAAAAATATGGAGGCGGCACCCAGAATCGAACTGGGGATAAAGGTTTTGCAGACCTCTGCCTTACCGCTTGGCTATGCCGCCATATGGAGCGGAAAACGGGACTCGAACCCGCGACCCCAACCTTGGCAAGGTTGTGCTCTACCACTGAGCTACTTCCGCATGCGCATTTGCAACAATAATATTATATCATTGCTTGGCGATTTGTCAAGTCTCTTTTTTTTAATCAATGATTTCGGAGAAGTGATGCTTCGTCGTCATGAACCGTATTTTATCACGCCGTCCGCTTCGTGTCAATAGGGATTTTTATCCGAATCTATCGAAGTTTCCGGTGTTTGTCCGGCTCTTTGCAACGTGTTTAAGTATACCCCATCATTCCATTTTGCGCAAGCCCTTTTTTGAAAAAAATTTGAACTTTTTTACAAAAAGGATACAAGAGGGCCATTCACCCCTTCTTCTGGCTTCCAGGCCCCTTCCTCCCCGCGCACAAACAAAGGGCCCGCTTCCCCCTTGAAAAGAGGAATACGGGCCCTTCTTAGCAGATATAACACTATTACAGTTCGAGATCGGGATTGGCTCCAAATACCTTCATATGGCGTCCGAAAACAGACTCTGCGCGGTCGGTATAGTACCCAAGGTACAGACAGACCGTATTGTCCCCCGTCGGCTTGTCAGCTGACGAGCTTCCATACGCTGTCTTGTCGGAAAGGAATCTTCCGTCCATGGAAATGAAATCGGCAGAAAGTCCTTCAAGGATGGCTGCTGCAAAAGGATGGATGTCTTCTGCAGGCACCGGTTCCCCATCCGTTGCGCCTGCGCTCTTAAGGATCGCAAGCGATGCCCTGGCCGCCTCTGACGTTCCCTTTTCAATGGAGAAAGGAATCGTGAAGAGGGATTCTGTTTCCAGATAATCCAGGCAGCATAAGAGAAGGTAGAGGGAAACTGCATTTTCCATGGAAACTCCGTTCAAAGAGAGATCGTCCTTTCCTTCAGGAAGGCCGGATGCGAGAGCGCGGAATACCTTCCAGCCCGTTTCCTCCCATTCCGGATGCACCTTTTCGCAAAGGCTTCTCCAGCGCGCCATGAAGGATACCATGTAAAGAGGCCCTTCAAAAGCTTCCGGGAAGATATGGAAGTAGTGCGCGGAAATCTGGGCAGCAGGATTTGGCTTTTCCATGAAATCCGCCGTAATGCCTGCATCGGAAAGGCAGGACTTCAGGTACACGGGCGGCACGCCCATGTCGATCAGTCCGCCGATCATCATATCCGCCGTCAGTCTGCCGTAGCATCGTACGAATAAAGCTTTCATCACTTGATCTCCTCTCTCTGCCTTCCTGCGCCCGGTCCGTCTTCAGCCACGTCTACGCCGGCCGAGCCGAATGTCTTCATCTGGTTCAGCATATCGATTGCCGCATCCATGAGGGAAAGTCCCAGCGCGGAACCATAACCTTCCGCTTCCGTGAAATCATAATGAAGGAAGGATTTCATGCCAAGCTTCTGCATCTGCATCTGGTGGACCGGTTCTTCATAATACACGGAAGGAATGACAAAATTCCGGATTTCCGGATACGCCGTCACGGCGCCCAGAACGGCAGCGCCTGTCACTGCATTGTCAAAGACGACCATCATATTGCAGCGGGCCGCTTCGACGACAAGGCCGAAGAGCGCTGCAATTTCAGCAGATCCCACGATGGAAAGCGTTCCCACAGGATCCTTGGCAAAATCGCCGACATCAGAAATATTCAGGGCAAAGCCTGTCTTTTCAGATGCCTTCTTCAAGTCTTCCTTCATGATGGCTGTCGTCACGGCCAGTGCAGAAAGCATGGAGCGCTCCCCGATATTTCCAAGGCCGATGACTTCGATGCCCTGACCGGCCAATGTCTTTCCCACCGACATGCCGACGGAAATCGCAGCGGCCGTCACTTCATCATCCATGGCAGGGTGGCCGAAGTGCGTGCCGCGGATGACCTTCTGCGTGAGGACGCCTTCAATGTCAGACGTATCCTGTTCAAGGCCCACGTCGATCAGGTAGACCGGCGCATCGATCATGCGCGCCGCAGCATTGACCGGGCCTGCGCCCTGGGCGACAAGCTTCATTTCATCATGGGAGAGCTGTCCCTTCGTCTTGTTTTCCCCGTCAGAAGCAGTATCCCCGCCGAAAATGACGATGGCCTTGTTCAGGTAGGACGGCTTGACTTTCCCCGTCACGCCTGCGATCCTGACAGCGATTTCCTCCAGTTTCCCCAGGGAATGGATCGGCTTGATCAGGTTATCGACGTAAAGCTGGCAGGCTTCCATGGCCTCCTTGTTCAGTTCCGGTATACGGCTCATGCTTTCACCCCCGCTTCTTCCTTTGTCACGCACTCACGGAATGCCGCAAGCGCAATTTCAAGCATTTTCATCTGGATGCCGGCTCCGACAGATTCTCCGAGGCGGAAATCCAGGTCGATGTATTCAGCAAGACCAAGCGCCGCCAGAGACTTCTTGTGCGCCTGTTCGAGCGACAGATGGGACGCCATGAGGTAGTTCACCACTTCAGGAAGAAGCGCCCTTGCAATGAAGGCGCTTGCCGTCGTGTTGAAGCCGTCAATGATCGTCATCGCATGGTTGGCAGCGGCGCCCAGGATAACACCGGCGAGGCATCCGAATTCAAAACCGCCGACCTTGGCAAGGACATCGATGCCGTCACCAGCATCCGGCTGGTTCACGTCGAGCGCCTGCTGCACGACCTCCACCTTGTGACGGAGACGTTCATCGGAAATGTTTGTCCCGCGTCCTGTGACCTCGATCGCATTCCAGTGATTAAAGGCCCCTAAAATGCACGCAGACGACGTCGTATTGGAAATCCCCATTTCACCGATTGTGAAGACCTTGTAGCCCTCTTTAGCTTTCTTGTCGGCGATTTCTATGCCGGTCTCGATCGCCTGGATAGCCTGCGCCCTTGTCATGGCAGGACCTTCGGTGATATCCTTCGTTCCCCATGCGATTTTACGGGGAAGAAGGCCTGGCACACGGCTCATGTCATGATTGATGCCCACATCGACGACGACCATGTCAGCACCTGCATAATAAGCCATCGCATTGGCCGATGCGCCCTTGGCAACGACATAGGACTTCGTCATGCCGACCGTCGTCGACTGCGGATAGGCGGAAACGCCCTGCTTGTAGACGCCGTGATCGGCGCAGGCAATCACCATGCAGCACTTGGGCTTGTCCGGAATGGCCTCTCCCGTGATGCCTGCATAGCGCACCACCATGTCTTCCATTTTCCCGAGATTTCCCATGCCCAGATATAAGTCACTCCAGCGCTGTCCGGCCTGCTCCATGGCATCCTGATCAAGCGGCTGGATGCGGTTCAAAGTTTCATCAAGTAAACCCATCATGCCTCCTTGTTTCACATAATGATTTGGAAAGTCATACAGAATTATTATACCATGAAACGCCCTCTTCTCTTTAGCGCGCTTTCCCTGCCTGATTTCTAAATTATTATTGTGTTTTTTAAGATATTGTTTATAAATCGGAAAGTATCTATAATATAAGTAGGCAAAGTTATGCCCTTCTCGAAATATGAATCCTGACAGTAAATCTGTCACCAAAAGGAGGTCTTATTTTGGATTACGAAAAATTATACATCACCGGAGAATGGATTCCGGGCGCATCCGGCACATTCATCGACGTCGAGAACCCGGCGACCCGTGAAATTTTCGCCAGAGTGCCGGCCGGCAATGCAGAAGACGTGGACAAGGCTGCCAAAGCCGCTCACGCTGCTTTCCCTGCATGGGCTGCCAAGACACTTGACGAAAGGATCGCCCTCATGGAGAAATTCCTGGAAATCTTCAGAAGCCAGGAAGACGGCCTGATCGACATCACGATCAAGGAACTCGGCTCCCCGTGGGCATTCACGAAAGGCTCGCAGGTCGAATACCAGTACGTCCGCACCCGTTCCTACATCGATCTGGCACCGACCGTTCCCATGGTTGAAAAAATGGCAGAATCCACAACATACAGAGAACCAGTCGGCGTCGTCGGCTGCATCACTCCGTGGAACTACCCGCTCGGCCAGGTCATCCAGAAAATCATCCCGGCTCTCCTGATGGGCAATACCATCATCTTGAAGCCAAGCCAGCATACACCGCTTTCTGCCTACTGGCTCGTCGATGCCTTTGAAAAGGCGGGATTCCCGAAAGGCGTCTTCAACCTCGTCACAGGCCGCGGCGGAGAAGTCGGCAATGCCCTCTCCTCTCATCCGCTCGTCGATATGATTTCCTTCACCGGCTCCACCAAGGGCGGCGTCACTGTCAGCAAGCATGCGCTCGAATCTGTAAAGCGCATCAGCCTCGAACTTGGCGGCAAGTCCCCATATGTCATTTTGAAAGCAGAAGACCACGACTACAACAAGCCGATCCATCTCTGCTTCAATACCATTTTCCTGAACTCCGGGCAGACCTGCACCGCATTCTCCCGTCTCCTCATCCCTGAAAGCGAAAAGGAAACGATCGAGAAGCAGCTCGTTGAAATCGCCAAAGAATACACCGTCGGCGATCCGGAGGATCACAATGTCAAGCTCGGACCTGTTTCCTCACGCGCCCAGTATGACAAGATCACAAGCTACATCAAGAAAGGCGTCGAAGAAGGCGCTACGCTACTCTACGGCGAAGTTCCGAAGGATCTTGGCGAAACCGGCGGCTACTACATCCATCCGGTCATCTTCACCGACGTCAAGAACAGCATGACAATCGCGCAGGATGAAATCTTCGGACCAGTCCTCTGCGTCATCACTTACAAGGACATCGATGATGCCGTTGCCATTGCCAACGACGTCCGCTATGGCCTGAATGCCGGCGTCTATGGCCCGAAACAGGAAGCCATCGCCGTCGCTCACCGCATCCAGTCCGGCAACGTCTACATCAATGACAGCCCGAGAGATACGGCTGCACCATTCGGCGGATACAAGGAAAGCGGTATCGGCCGTGAAGGCGGCGTCTACGGCATGATCGAATTCACGCAGCAGAAAGCTCTCTTCGATACATGCAAGGAATAATCTGCTATTGAAAAATACGCTATTGAGAAAGGGTGCCCGGAAAGGCATCCTTTTTCTTGTGCCTTCTTTTTTGTATAATGAAATATATAGAAAAAGGAGGCACTATGAAACAATCTCTTCTTAAGAAAATAATCATCGCCGTCATCGTCATCCTCGCCGCCGCTGCCGGCTGGTACTTCTTCTACTGGAAAAATACCCCCGCCTATGCGGCAGGAGAAATCCAGCAGGCCGTGCAGCATAAGGACCTGCAGCTCTTCGAAGAACGCGTAGACCTCAGGAAGGTCTACTCCTCAGCCTTAGACGACTCCGCATCCATGCTTGCCAATGACGGAAAACCCGATCACCGCTTTGCTGCCGCCATCATCAAATCGCTGAAGCCGCAGCTCATCGATGAACTCATCCGCCAGACAGAGCTCAAATTCCAAAGCGGCGATACCGAGCCGAAATCCATCACAGGAAAGGCCGCACAGACCCTCACCGCTTATGCAGGCTCCTCCGCCCTTTCCCTGACAGGCATCTTAAATGTCGAGAACAATGACAAGGGTGCCGTCGCCAACGTCAAGCTCCACGACAAGGACCTCAACAAGGACTTCATTTGGAAAGTGCAGCTTGAAAAGGACATCAACGGAAACTGGGCCGCGACGAAGGTACTGAACGTCAAGGAATACCTGCAGGAAAGAGAAGCGGCCGGAAAACTATAATACGCATGAAAAAAGGGACTGTAGCAAAATGATTACACATTTTGTCACAGTCCCTTTTTTATTTTCCATCCTTTTAGACAATCTGGAAAAGGAAGAATTTCAGGTAGTATGTTTCCGGCACGGTCATGAGGATCGGATGATCCGGGGCCTGCTGGCGGAATTCGATCTGGCGGAGTGTCACGCCTGCATCTCTGGCTGCTTCCTTCACCATTTTCACGAAGAGTTCCTCTCCCACGAAGTGCGAGCAGGAGCAGGTGGCAAGGTAGCCGCCTCTTGGCAGGATCTTCATCGCGCGGTAGTTGATTTCCTTGTAGCCGCGGAAGGCTTCATGGACGGTCTTTCCCGACTTTGTGAAAGCAGGAGGATCGAGGATGATGTAGTCGAAGTCATGGTTGTGTTCCTGATCAAGTTTGACAAGGTAATCAAAAACATCAGCCTCGACGACATCGATATCCAGGTTGTTGGCTTCTGCATTCTTCTTTGTCATGTCGACGGCTTCCTGGGAAATGTCGACAGCTGTGACAGACGCTGCGCCGCCCTTGGCAGCATTTAAGGCAAATGCGCCGGTATGGGTGAAGCAGTCAAGGACATGACGGTTCCTTGCAATGGCAGCGGCCGCCAAGCGATTGAACTTCTGATCGAGGAAGAAGCCTGTCTTCTGCCCGTTTTCCACGTCGACCGTGTAGCGGATGCCGTTTTCCACAATGCCTGCCGTCGTCGTCTTTGCCTTCGGATCGAGGAGCGGAGAATCAAAGAATCCCTTGAACTGTTCCATGCCTTCCAGTTCCCTGATCTTCACGTCATTTCTTTCATAAACGGCTGATACATGAAGATTTCTTTCATTCAGTACTTCGATCAGCGCATTTAAGATAACATCCTTTCTCTTTTCGATCCCGAGGGAAAGAATCTGCACGGAAAGGACTGTGCCGAAGCGGTCGACCGTAAGGCCCGGCATCTGATCGGCTTCGCCGAAGACAAGGCGGCAGCAGTTCATATCTTCCGGACGCATGACCTGCAGGCGGTAATCGACAGCATACGCCATCCTGCGCTTCCAGAATGCTGTATCAAATGTATCATTGGCATTGACAGAGAAAATGCGGATCGTGATCTTCGAATGCGGGTTGTAGAAACCCGTTCCGACAAATTTTCCCTTGACGGACAATACGCGGACAAGGTCGCCCGGTTCTGCCCCTTCTTCCACCTTCATGACCTCGGTCGAGTAGATCCAGGGATGGCCGCCTCTGGCCGCCAGTTCCGCTCTTTTCGTAATGACTGCTTCTTTACACTTTTCCATGCTGACTCCATTCTATGAATGCGGGAATCCCGCCAATTTTTCGATTCTGTTATCTTACCATATCCAAAGGACAAGCGACAGTTATTTATCCTTCAGGAATTCCTTGAGAACGACGGCCTGGTTATGGATTTCATCCTTCGCACCATAAAGAAGCGTCACAGGGCCCTTTTGAAGTTCTTCCCTGATAAGGGAAATGAACTTCTCCGTATCCGGATTTCCCGAAAGTTCTTCCGCATATCTTTTCTTGAACTTCTCGAATTTTTCCGGATCATGGCCGAACCATTTCCTAAGCTCCGTCGATGGGGCAATAGACTTGTCCCAGATACCGAGCGCTGCCTTTTCCTTGGAAATGCCCCTCGGCCAGAGCCTGTCTGTCAAAATACGGAAGCCGTCCGACTCCTCGGGCGCTTCATATACGCGCTTTACCTGTACATCCATAAGAATTCCTCCTTCTTATTATATTTTCCTTATACTTTCCTATAGTGTATCACTTTCCCAGTGGAAATAAAAAAAGAGAACAGCGATTTCTCGCCATTCTCTTTTAATGATTCATTCAGACTGATTCAGTCAGATTACATCATTCCGCCCTGCGGCATCGGAGGCATAGCCGGTTTATCTTCCGGGATTTCGCCTACGACTGCTTCTGTGGTCAGAACGAGAGCTGCAATGGATGCTGCGTTCTGCAGTGCGCTGCGGGTAACCTTAGCCGGATCAACGATGCCAGCCTTCATCATGTCTTCATACTTGTTTTCAGCTGCGTTGAAGCCGATGCCGTCGCCTGCTGCCTTGACCTTTTCAGCTACGATAGCGCCTTCGATGCCTGCGTTGTCAGCGATCTGACGAACAGGAGCTTCGATAGCGTGACGGACGAGGTTGATACCTGTCTTTACGTCGCCTTCAGCTTCGATGCTGTCCAGGGAGCTCTGGATGTCGAGGAATGTTGTGCCGCCGCCGGCTACGATACCTTCTTCAACAGCTGCGCGGGTAGCGTTCAGAGCATCTTCGATTCTGAGTCTCTTGTCTTTCATTTCGACTTCGGTTGCTGCGCCGACTTCGATGACTGCGATGCCGCCGGACAGTTTAGCCAGACGTTCCTGCAGTTTGTCTTTATCGAACTGAGAGGTGGTTTCCTTCAGCTGTTCTTTGATCTGTTCTACTCTGTGACGGATTGCATCCTTGTCGCCAGCACCATCAACGATGGTGGTGTTGTCCTTGGTGATGCGGACCTGATGAGCCTGTCCCAGGTCATCAAGGGTTGCGCTGTCGAGCTTACGGCCCATATCTTCAGAAATGACATGGCCGCCGGTCAGGATAGCGATATCTTCGAGCATTGCCTTACGGCGATCACCGAATCCCGGAGCTTTGACAGCTGCGCATTTCAGTGTGCCGCGGAGTTTGTTGACTACGAGGGTTGCCAGAGCTTCGCCTTCTACGTCTTCAGCAATGATCAGGAGTTCCTTGCCGCTTCTAGCTACCTGTTCGAGGAGCTGGAGCATATCCTGAAGCATGTTGATCTTCTTGTCGGTGATGAGGATCAGAGGATTGTCGATAACGCATTCCATCTTGTCCGGATCAGTTACCATGTACGGGCTGAGGTAGCCGCGGTCGAACTGCATGCCTTCTACGACTTTCAGGTCGGTTCCCATGGTCTTGGAATCTTCAACAGTGATAACGCCGTCATTGCCGACTTTGTCCATAGCATCAGCAATCAGTTTGCCGATGGTCTTGTCAGCGGAGGAAATGGATGCAACGTTAGCGATTGCTTCCTTGCCTTCTACCTTAACAGCCTTTTTCTTGATTTCGCCTACGAGAACTTCGACAGCCTGTTCGATGCCCTTCTTCAGGACCATCGGGTTTGCACCTGCTGCTACGTTTCTCATTCCTTCATGGATCATGGACTGAGCCAGGAGGGTTGCGGTTGTTGTTCCGTCGCCTGCTACGTCGTTTGTCTTTGTTGCGACTTCCTTGACGAGCTGAGCGCCCATGTTTTCAAATGGATCCTTCAGTTCGATTTCGCGGGCAATGGATACACCGTCGTTGACGATGTTCGGAGCGCCGAACTTCTTGTCCAGAACAACGTTGCGGCCTTTCGGTCCCAGTGTAATCTTAACTGCGTTAGCCAGCTGATCGACACCTCTCAGCAGTGCTGCGCGTGCTTCTTCATTATAAAGTACTTTCTTTGCCATTTATGTCACTCCTGTAAATGAAATACTAAAACAAATGATTAGAGAATTGCGAGAATATCTCTTTCAGACAGAAGCAGATAATTTTCTCCTTCTTCTTCAATGTCTACGCCGGAGTATTTTGCAAACAGAACTCTGTCGCCAACTTTGACTTCAAGCGGTGTGCGAACGCCGTTGTCCAGAATTTTGCCGGAACCGATGGCAATGACAGTGCCCTTCTGGGATTTTTTCTGCGCTGTATCTGGGAGCAGGATGCCGCCCTTTGTCTTTGTTTCTTCTTCGTCGACTTTAACGAGAACACGATCTGCTAATGGTTTTAACATTTCCATTCCTCCTTTAACTATTCTTTAACTATTAGCACTCAATCCATCTGAGTGCTAACTTACGTTACTATAATACATAACTTTTAAATGAAATGCAAGAGGAATGATGCGTTTCTTTGAAAAATTTTTGAAAATTTTCTATACGTTTTCCATAAAAAAGGGGCTGTGACAAAATCCGTTAAAACGCGGACTTGCCTTCCTAGACAGGGAAGGTGCCCGGAGGGCGGATAGGGTTGATTTCCACGGACGAAGCTATATAAGTTCAAAACAAATAAGAACTGATTTCTTTTGTTTCTCATCGCCGAGCTTCCCCCAACGGAGGGAAGTGCCCGAAGGGCGATAGGGGTGCAGTTCCTAAGAAGGCGAAGCATCCTTTGAGGTTTTCAGATAGAGTTGATAAATACATTTGTTAGATAATCCTCTAATCGAATATACCCACTATACCCACGCAAAAAGGGGCTGTGATGAAATGATTGCACATTTTGTCACAGCTCCTTTTGCCATATCTGAAACAGATTTAATTTCCTTATCGCTCCCTCATCAGGCAGGTTAGAACCAGCTGCGTACGATGAACCAGGCGAGGGTCATGATGACGATGGAGCAGAAGACGGCTCCAGTCAGGGGACGGACGCCTTCGCGCAGGATGACGCCGAAGTTTACGTTGAGGCCCAGAGCAGCCATGGCCATGCCGAGTATGATGTAGGCTGCCTTGACGAGGACGGGGACGGCCAGGCTGACGGCAGGGATGTAAGAGCCGATGGCGCTGGCTATGATGAACCCGCCCATGAACCAGGGGATGGGGATCTTGAATTTCGTGTTCGTATCGCCGGATCTGCGGCGTTCACGCCATGCTTCGAAGGTCCCGAGGATGAGAGCGACGGGAGCGAGGAGAAGTACGCGGGAGAGCTTGGCGATGATGGCACTGTCCGTACCGACGGCGCCGGCACTGCCTCCTGCGGCCACAGCGTGCGCGATTTCATGAAGACTCAGACCTGCCATCACGCCAAACTGGGCGTTGGAGAATCCCAGGAACGGCTGCAGGAAGACGATGATCAGGGTAAAGACCGTGCCGAGGATCGCAACAATGGCGACGGCGAGGACAGACTGATCGGCCTTCGCCTTGATGGCACCGGAAATGCCCATGACAGCGGCAGCGCCGCAGATGCTGTCACCGCAGGCCGTCAGGAGAGCCAGCGTGTGATCGACGCGCAGCAGGCGGGCGACCACATAATTGAGCGTGATCATAATAGTGACGACGAAGACGGCCGCTTCGAGACTCTTCAAACCGGCGCTCATAAGGATGACCAGGTTCAGCTTGAACCCCAGGAGAATAATGCCGGCGCGGAGGAATTTGTTCGCGCTGAATCCCGTGCTTTCCCGCGCCATTTTAGTGACGGACTGACTGAACTGGATGACCATGCCCAGAATGAGAGCCAGGACAAGATGACCGATCAGAGAAAGACCGGGCAGACCGGCCAGTGCCTGACCGATGAAAGAACAGGCCAGCGTGAGAACGAGGCCGATGACAGCATTACGCTTATTGGCAAAAGGGAATACGTGCATATGAAAGCTCCTTACATGAAATTTTGACATGAGTTAAGAATACCCTATGACTTTCCCTTCATAAAATACTAAGATATAATGAAACCAATAAGCTTTTACCTATGGAAGAAGGGAGCCCGCACCATGACCTTTCGACACCTCAAAATTTTTCTGACAGTCTGCGAAACGATGAACATGACAAAAGCGGCCGGAGAGCTGCACATCAGCCAGCCATCCATCACACAGGCCATCCACGAGCTGGAAGACCACTATGGCATCCTCCTATTCAAACGCACGGGACGGAAAATCCTCCTGACACCGGCAGGCCGCCATCTGGAAAAATTTGCCAGCGAAATCCTTTCCCTGCAGCAGCAGGCAGAATCAAGCATGCATGCCTTGCAAAAGCAAATGCCTATATGGATCGGCGCCAGCATCACCATTGGCGACGTATTCCTCGTCGACCTCCTGCAGCACGCACGCCAGCTCTGGCCCGATCTGGAAATCCTCTCCGCTGTCCATAATACCGAAGAACTCGAGCAGATGCTCCTCGATGACAAAATCGACCTCGCCCTCGTCGAAGGCCGCCTTACCTCGACCCAGCTCACGACAGAACCCATCCTGACAGATACCATGACACTCATTGCAGCCCCCGAAAGCGAATGGGCCGGCAAAGATATCAAAACCGCAAGAGATACCGATTACCTCCCCTTTTTCGTCCGAGAAAAAGGAAGCGGCACGCGTGAACTGTTCGAGCAAGTCATGCGCGAGCACCACATACCCTACCACGTCATCGGCGTATACAACAACTCGACGGCCATCAAGAACGCCGTCATGGCTAACCTGGGCCTTTCCTTCCTCTCCAGAACCCTCGTACGTCAGGAAGTAGCCGGCGGCCAGCTCGTAGAAGTACCCTTAGATGGACTCGAATGCAAACGCATCTTCCGCATCGCCTACCGCAAAGACAAAGACCTCACACCCTCCATGCAGGCCCTGATCGAAGAATGCAAACACAGCCAGGAATGGCTGCATAAAAAGATATAAGGAAATAAAGAAATACAGCGCCTTCCATCTCCGCCCCTCACGGGGCTCTTTTTTGTGGAAACAGAACTCGCTTCGCTCGCCGTACAGAGTCCTGATCTCCTAAGTTGATAATATCGCTGAACATCGTAGCGGAAGGTTTTGACCTGCCTCGGAACAAGGATGATGCGAACGTTCACGCAGTGACAGAAAGGAGTTCATTTCCCACGAACGCAGCGAGGTTGTCTGGCTTTATCTTTTCACGCATTGCTCGCTCTTTTCTTTTCTCTAATTCCCTCTTTCACAATGATATAATGGTAAAAGAAAAGACCTTGTTATGTCTACTAAAAATACCCCCACCTTCGCCCGCGACGCAGAAATCTTGGGCCGCTTAGGCTACAAACTCCAGTTCGTCCAGCCCGTAGACAAGTTCCCTCAGGCCACCTACATCGAAACCGTCTCCCTGCTGAAAAGGAAGTAAGAAACTTAGAGGATGCAGCCATGAAATACAAGAACATCGACCACATCGTAATCACCACGAAGAATTTTGAGGCATGTCTTCCCATCTATGTGGACATCCTTGGTATGAAAGCCTAAGAAAAGAACGAAAGATACGACCTCTTCTTCGGAAACCAGAAATTCAATATCCACACAAGAAAAGCCGAATTTCTCCCTGCTGCCAGTAACCCCGAATACGGCAGCCTCGACCTATGGCAGCCTCGACCTATGCCTTTCCATCGAAGACAGCATCGAAGACGCTGAAAAGGAAATCAGAGAAAAAGGCGGCGCCATTGAGGAAGGCCTCGTTACACGCCACGGAGCCTTTGGCGAAATGAAAAGCATCTATCTGAGAGACCCTGACGGCAACCTCATCGAACTTGCCTCTTACGGAAAATAAGAGCAAGGAAATGAAAAAGTGACTGTGACAAAATGGTTAACCATTTTGCCACAGCCACTTTTATTTTTTACAAAAGAAGTGAGGATTAAATTAACCTTATGATAATATTATTATAAGAGGTTCGAATGGGATATGTTGATATCTTTTTACATCGGTGGAGGCAGTTGCGATGGGAGAAATGGCTTCATTTTATAAATGTGCTTTACAAGTAAATTCATTTACATATGCAAAATACAGAGGAAAGAAACCTGATGAAGAGGAGCATTATAACCAGAATATTCTTAAACATTGTCTAGATAATGATATTAAAATTGTGGGATTGGCAGACCATGGTTCTGTCACTTCATCTGAATCTCTTAGGGAATATCTATCAGAACACGGCATTGTTGTTTTCCCGGGATTTGAAATATCGACTGCCGAAAAGATCCACATTGTTTGTTTATTTTCCGATGAACTTGACTTCGTAAAACTTAACCAGATTTTAGGAGACTTGGGACTATCGCAAACTTCTAATGGAACAGAGCCCAGCGAACTGTCATGTTTAGAGATAGCGGAAAAAATAGAAAAACATGGTGGGTTTTGGTATGCTGCACACATAACTAATGACAACGGAATATTAAAGATACATCAAATGCAGCACATCTGGAAGAGCGACAAGCTTGTAGCGGCGCAAATTCCAGGAGGCCTTGACGAGATAGATCCTGATTATAAAAATATCATTAATAATACCGATAAAATTTATTTTAGAAATCGCAAGCCGGCTTATATTAATGCATCAGATATTGAGAGTCCAGAGGATTTGGATAAAGATAATGCGTCTGTCTTAATAAAGATGTCCAGTCCGACGTTTGATAATTTCCGCATGGCATTTAAAGATCCAGAATCCAGGATCCGGCTTAATTCAGAAAGAGAAAATAGCTATCAGAGTTCTTTTCAATCAATTAGTGTCCTTGGGGGATATCTGGATGGATTAAGTGTTAATTTTTCCGAAAACTTAGCAACCATTATTGGCGGTAGAGGTACAGGAAAATCTACACTTATCTCGGCAATAAGATATGCGCTTGATATGGAGCCCGCTGATAAAGATGAAGCGAAATATTTTCGAAAAATGATTGAACATAATCTGGGTGGCGGCAGTGTTATAACATTGAAAATTAAATCTAATGCGCAACATGGGCAAGAATTTATTATTAGGAGAAGATTCAAGAATGCTCCGGTAATTCTTACATTAGATGAAGTTGTTTCGAGCTTTAAGGTAAAAGATATCTTGCCTACGGTTGAGATTTATGGACAGAATGAAATTACCGAAATTGCAGAGGATAAAGATCTAATTAGAGAGGTGACTAGTCGTTTAATTTCTATTGACGAGTCAACCATGGAAGAACTAAGAATGGCCCATGATGAAATTATTAAAAATGGGAACGAAATCTCTGAGATCGAGGAGAAAATAGAAAAGACTCAACAAGATATAGAGGAATTGCAAAAATCTGAGGAAAATTTGAAATTTTATGAGGACACCGGAATGAAAGAAAAACTTGCTCCATTTGAGAAACTTTCTAGAGAGGAAGCTCAATTTGCGACTTTAGCAAATATTGTTAAGAACTCCCCCAACCCCGAATTTAACGAAATTCAAATAGATAAAAATATTCAGGGATTGGAGTTATTTAAAAAGTTATGTGAAGAGATCAGAGCATTTAATAATGAAGTTAATATGCTTAGCAAGCGTTATAAAGAGTGTAAGGAGAATCTTGTTAATGCTTATGAAGAATGCTATAAACAATGGGAGTCTAGAAAATGTGAATATGATGCACAGTTGCGGACATTCCTTAAATCAACGGAAGGTATTCGAGACCAAACCGCTATGGAAGTTTTTAACGAATATAATATTTTGATTAAGAAGATTGAAATATTTAAGCCGCAAGAAGAAAAGAATCATAATTTAATAAATGAATTAGAAAAACTCCAAGCGGAAAGAAAAAATCTTATAGAAAAATATAGGAAGGCTTTAGATTGTAAAAGAGCAGAAGCCAACCGATCTCTGAAAAAGATAAATAAGAAAAAACTTAATGGAAGAATGCAATTGGGAATATTATTTGGACAAAATAAGAAGCCTCTAATAGATTATTTGACGAATAAAGTACCAGGAGTAGGCGAGAAGTCATTAGCAGGAATATCAGAATATCCTGATTTTGATGTATTTTCTTTCACAGGTACGTGTCGGGCTGGAATAGATTCCTTACAAAATGAGTATAATTTAACGCACAGTGTGGCAGAAAAAATTAAAGATTCGCTTAATGCTGAAAACCTCAGGGAAATTGAAGAGATGGAGTTAAAAGATATTATCGAGATAAAATTAGCTGTTAGCGATGGATATAAAAAATTAGAGAACTTATCAAAGGGACAACAGTGTACGGCAATTCTTAATCTCCTCTTATTAGATAATAAGGATCCTTTGATTATTGATCAGCCTGAAGATAATTTAGATAATTCATTCATTGCAGAGAATCTTGTTAGAATACTGAGAGAAAATAAAATTAAAAGGCAATACATCTTAGCTACGCATAATGCTAATATTCCCGTATTTGGCGATGCAGAGCAAATAATTACGATGGAAGAAGTAGATGGTAATGGAAAGATTGTGCAGGAAGGATTAGGCTCTATAGATGATATAGGTGTGCGGAAGCACGTAATTGAAATTCTTGAGGGCGGAACAGATGCTTTCAAAATGAGGGAAGAGAAGTATGGGATTTAAGTGCTGATGTTCCAATATAATTTATCATGTATACGATAATTAATTATTCCACTAGAAAAGCCCCGCCCAGTATGAGTTAGGGGCTTTTCTTTTACCTGATCCGCCCCTCTCATTATGCTACAATCAAACGAAGGGAAGGTCTTCGGACGTGCGGAACGGCTCTTTCTGCTTTACAATAAAATTATTGATGAAGAATTGAAGACTCTCAGCAGCACAAGTATAATTGATGTTATGGATAAGAAAATAATACATCTGCGGCAAAAGCCGTATTACGAAAATGACAATTCAATATTATACTTGGGTGATACCTTCAAGTTGCTACCAAAGATAGAGACAAATTCAATTGATATGATATTTGCAGACCCACCGTACTTTCTATCGGATGGAGGAATATCCTGTTCAGGCGGGGCTATGGTATCTGTAAATAAAGGATCTTGGGATAAAGCCTTATCAGTTAATGATAAGCACAGGTTTAATAGACGTTGGATCCGTCAATGTAAAAGGGTCCTTACTGTTGATGGCACGATTTGGATTAGCGGAACGCTTCATAATATCTATTCAGTAGGGATGGCACTGGAGCAGGAAGGCTTTCGAATTCTTAATAATATAACTTGGCAGAAGACTAATCCCCCGCCGAATTTGGCATGCAGGTGCTTTACTCATTCTACAGAAACAATTCTGTGGGCATGTAAGAGCGAGAAAAAGGAACATCATAACTTCAACTATCAGCTGATGAAAGAACTTAATAACGGTAAACAGATGAAGGATGTATGGACAGGCAGCCTTACAAAACCATCAGAAAAAAAGTATGGTAAACACCCGACACAGAAACCGCTATATCTGTTAGAGCGGATTATAGAAGCTTCGACCAAGGAAGGTGATATTGTCCTGGACCCGTTTACAGGAACATCAACAACAGGCGTTGCAGCTTTGAAATTGGGCCGAAAATTTGTTGGTATAGATAATGTTGAGGAATATTTGAAAATATCCGCGAAAAGGATACAAGACATAAACGAGAAAAAGGGGTTATTCTAATGACAAGAGATTTTGATGCATGGTTGAATACGTTCCGTAAATCAATTAACGAATACACCTATTATGTAGATTTTCCAAAGGTTTACAACAATGTTGATTCGATAAAGATTGAGTTGAATATATTAAATTCCTTGATAGGCTCTAAAGATATTGAAAATGATTTTGAAACAATACTGAAAAAATATCCTGAAACTTTGAAATGTATTCCCATTATTCTGGCAGTCAGGGCATCTGAAATTTATTGTCAGGATGATAATGGAGCTTTTACGTATAACTTTAAAAAGCAACAGCAAAGCATCGAGCAATATAGCTATTTTATGAAAGAAACCGGACTGTTTGACCTGCTGCAGAATCATATTGTTAACAATCTGTATGATTACTGTATTGGCGTAGAGACCGGATTGGATTCAAACGGCAGAAAGAACAGAGGCGGCCATCAGATGGAAAATCTCCTGGAACGTTTCATCAAGAAGACCGGCGTGGAATATTACAAAGAGATGTATTTGTCGGACATTGAGAAAAAATGGGGCGTTGATTTATCTGCTATTTCAGCAGAGGGAACAACAACAAAACGGTGGGACTACGTTGTAAAGACAGAATCTACCATCTATGTCATGGAGACTAATTTCTATACATCAGGCGGATCAAAGCTCAATGAAACATCCCGCAGCTACAAGCTGATTGCCGAAGAATCAAAAGGTTTAAAAGGCGTAAAATTTGTGTGGGTTACTGATGGTGGTGGATGGGTTAGTGCCAGGCGAAACCTTCATGAGACGTTTGATATACTTCCAACCCTGTTTAATATTACAGATTTAGAAAATGGAGTGTTGGACGAGCTGTTTTGTGAATAAGAAACCTATTTAGTCATGGATGATATTTATTGTCTTACTTGCTAATATGGAATAAAAAAATGAAAAAGGGGCTGTGGCAAAATGATTACATATTTCGCCACAGCTCCTTTTTCATTTCTTATGGTTTTCTAAATATGAAGAGATATTCATGTGCAATCAGGAAAAAATTATATTTGATGCTATTTGTTTTCCAATACCCGGTTGCCCTGCAATTGTGCTGTTCCTTGATAATAATTTCCTTTGTTTTGAATCCGCTAGCCTCAAATATCTTCATGGCCTCAAAACTCATAGGGATGATATGCCCTTTCTTTCTGGTATCACCCATTAAGACAGCACAGAACTTCCCTTTTTTCAGCACTCTAAAACATTCACTGGCAACCTTTTTCATTTCTTCTAGAAAATTGGTAACGTCCAAATTTGATAAATCTTCACCAATATCTTGTCCCTCACTATAGTGAATGATATTTGCATAAGGTGGATGAGTACAAATAAGATCAATACTTGAATCCCCAATAAAGTTTAGATCCCTAGCATCCGCCTTTTTTATAGTTACAGTCCCATCCGCTCCCTCATGGTCAAAATCCACTTTTTCTCTGCAACGTTCAAGCGCAATATCATTAACATCCGTACCAATGATATTCCTGTTTAAAAGCTTTGCTTCTACTAGCGTCGTTCCACCGCCTGCAAATTGATCTAGTATTAAATCCCCCTCTTTAGAGAATCTTAGAATAATATTCCTGGGAATATATGGCGACCAATTTCCTCGCCATTTAGCATCATGCGTAGCCCAGTCGCCTCTTTGTGGAAAGCTCCAGACCGTAGTCATTTCCAGCTCAAAATCATCTGGTTCCCATTTTTTGATCTTTTGGGCCCTCTTCCACTTTGGTTTTACCAAAACTGCTTCTGGCGATTCCTCTAATGACTCTAAAGTACTCATTTACTACCCTCCATACATAAAAATTAGTGTATATTATTTAATTGCCGTTTTTCTCAGGCAATTATCTACATTAATAATTACATATCAGCAGCTCACTGATTTTCCCTCGTTTTTGAGCGTTACTATTAATCATCCTCGACGCAAGTATTCTGTTTATATTTAACCCCGCATATAAATCGTCAAAGAAATTATCATCTAGATCTGTATTCTTTGGATCCGCATTGCTAGCCATTACCAATGCTCCCTGCTGGGATAATTCTTTTATATATTCAGCTAATTCTTTTTGATTTTCATCATTAAATGAGCTCTTTGTATATGAAGTAAAATTAGACGTGCCACTTAACGGGCGATACGGTGGATCAAAGTAGACGAACGTTTTATCATCAATAAAACTCCGTGATTCACTATACTCTCCACAAACAATCTTTACCCCGTCTAAAGCGTCTGAAACGCGTCTTAAATTTTCTTCATCGCATATAATAGGTCTCTTATATCGTCCCATAGGAACATTGTACTTTCCTCTTGAATTTACGCGATAAAGGCCATTAAAGCAAGTCCTGTTTAAGAAAATAAATAGTGCAGCTAATTCCGTTGGTGGATTATCTTTATCTTTAAGAACATTAAATCTTTCCCTCTTACCTAAGAAATATGTCTTTCTATCATCTTCAGATAATGGGAGATATTCAGTTTGGTACTTTAAAAGTAATTCCACCAAGTCATCCACATCATCACGTACTGCTAAATAAGTATGAATTAATTCTGCATTAATATCACTAATGTAAATCTCCTCAAGCTCATATTTATTCAAAATATCAAATAGAACTGCTCCACCTCCTATAAAAGGTTCCGCATAACGTTTAATCGATTTTCCAAGTTCAGAAGGATATCTTTTACTGATCTCCTCAACTAATTGTCCTTTTCCACCCGCCCATTTCAAAAAAGGCTTTAAATTTTTATCATTCATAAATTCTCTTCTCCTACAATCTACAGGTTTAGATGTATTTTTAGGTATTGCCCACATTTTTCCAAACATTTTTGCGTCTGGAATTCTGCCTTCTGAGCAAAGCACTATGACTCGACGATGGGAAATTCCCCAAAGTTCTGCTGCTTCTGCTGCCGATATATATTCCATAGCATCCTCCATAACTAATTACGATCTAATTATATTCCATATCAAGAACAATATGAAGATCCTTATTATATCCTCGATGAATTTTATATTTTATTTTCTTACTTAAAATGCCAATGGAGGCCGATAAACACAAGCCTCATCGGATCTAAAACCAACACGAAATGTCCTATAAGCATAAAGTTACACTTAAAGATCTCGAGGAAAAAGCATCGGAAGAAGCAACAGAGTAATAAAAGAATAATAAAAAGAAAGAGCAGCATCTCAGAAAATAAAGATGCAGCTCTTTTTGCGTGTGGTTGTACGGTTTACACTCCCTCATCTTTCTCCAGCATTCTCATGAATTTCTCATCTATTACTCATTACTCCCTGGTATAATTAGATCTAGGAAAGATTTTTACGGTTTTCTGGGAAGGTTTGGTGGTTTGATGTTGAGGCAGGGGTTGTATGAGCAGCTGATCAATCAGGAGCTCAAGGAGGAGATTCGCTCGGCGGAGGCGGCGGAGCGGCAGCGGGTGGAGACCGGGGCTGTGGATGCTGCTGAGTCGGCGCGGGTTCTGGCGGAGTATGTGGCAAAGCTTCTTGAGAAGCGGCTGACGGCTGTGGCAGAGGAGTCCGGGAAGGATGAGGCAGAAGAAGAGCAGGTCCGTCTGATCAATCAGATGCTCAGCACACTCGGCAGTGAAAGCGGGAAGGATCTGCTTCCGCTCACGGAGGAGCGCAGGGTGGATCAGCTCTTGTCGGTCGTGAATACGAAGAATTCCGCGTTCGCGTTCCAGGAGCATGGGAGTTTCTCGCGTCCGGGCACGTCTTTGGCGCAGAGTTCGCTCTTTACGGGTTCGGATCATGAACCGCCGATGTTTGTGGAGCTCGCGAAGGAAATTGAGTCCGCTGACAGGATCGATCTTCTTGTTTCCTTTGTGAAATGGAGCGGGATTCGTCTTATTCTCGAACCTTTGAAGAAGTTCACTGAGCGGGGTCATCTTCGCATCATTACGACGTCCTACATGGGCGCGACAGATGTGAAGGCAATCGAGGAGCTCGCCAAGCTCAGCAATACGGAAATCAAAGTTTCCTATGATACAGCGAGGACACGTCTCCATGCGAAGTCCTACATGTTCTACCGCGAGAGCGGTTTCTCGACGGCGTATATCGGCTCGTCGAATCTTTCCCGTGCGGCCATTTCGAGCGGCCTGGAGTGGAATGTGAAGATTACTTCTCAGGACCAGCCGTCCACGATGGCGAAGATGGAAGCGACGTTTGAAAGCTACTGGAACTCCAGCGAGTTTGAAACGTACCAGGAAGGCGACAGCAAGAAACTGCAGGAGGCCATTTACAGGGAAAGATATAAGGATGATCCGAATTTCAATAACTTCGGCACGAATCCTTACATCATGGAAATCCAGCCGTACCCGTACCAGCAGGCGATCCTCGACAAACTCGCAGCGGAAAGGGAAATCCATCATCGCTATAAGAATCTCGTTGTCGCAGCAACAGGGACGGGAAAGACCGTCGTCGCTGCGCTCGACTATCGTCGTTTCTGCCAGAAGTTCGGCCATGAGAGAAAACCCAGACTTCTTTTCGTTGCGCACAGGGAAGAGCTGCTGCAGCAGAGCCTTGCGACCTTCCGCAGCGTCATGAGAGATCCGACCTTCGGCAGCCTTCTCGTCGGACGTGAGAATCATCCGGAAACTATCGACCAGCTCTTCGTTTCCATCCAGAGTTTCCAGTCCAAAGATTTCACGAAACATGTCCCGGACAAGAATTACTATGATTTCATCATCATCGACGAATTCCACCATGCGGCTGCGCCTTCTTACCAGTCACTCCTCAGCTACTATGAGCCGAAGATTCTTCTAGGCATGACGGCAACTCCGGAACGAATGGATGGAAAGAGCGTCCTGCCGTACTTTGACGGACGCATTGCCGTGGAAATCCGCTTGCCCGATGCCATCGACAGGAAACTCCTCTGTCCCTTCCAGTATTTCGGCGTCGACGACACGACCGACCTCAGCCAGATCCGCTGGACGAGAGGCGGCTACGACACCTCCGAGCTTTCCAACGTCTACTCCATGGAACAGTACGGCGCGAAGAAAAGAGCCGAATGGGTCCTTGAAGAAACAGATCGTTACGTGACCGACTGGAACGATGTCACTGGCCTTGGGTTCTGCGTTTCCAAAGCCCATGCAAAGTTCATGTCCGACTATTTCAACGACCATGACGTGCCATCCATGTACCTGACGAGCGATACGGCCTATGCAGACAGGAAATCCGCCGAGCAGAAACTCGTCTCCGGTCAGGTGAAATTCATCTTCGTCGTCGACCTTTACAACGAAGGCGTCGACATCAAATCCGTCAACACCATCCTTTTCCTGAGGCCAACCGAATCCCTGACCATTTTCCTCCAGCAGCTCGGACGCGGACTGCGTCTCTCTGAAGGGAAAGAATGCCTCACCGTCCTCGATTTTATCGGACAGGCCAATAAGAAATACGACTTTGAATCGAAATTCACTGCCCTTCTGAATAAAGCTCACGGAAGTCTGGCGGATGAGATCAAGAGAGGTTTCGTCTCCGTCCCGCGCGGCTGCTATATCCATCTCGAGAAAAAAGCAGCCAAAAACATCCTTAGAAATATCAATGCATCTCTTGGCGCACAGGGCAAGCTCATCCAGAGAATCAGCACCTTTGAAGAAGACAGCGGAAGACCGCTTACCCTGGACAATTTCCTTTCCTACTACAGCATGGACATCAAGGACCTCTACACCGATAGAGAAACGAAGGGGACCAATGCCGCCGGCTTCTACCGCCTCTGCGTGAAGGCGGACAAGCGGGAAGACTTCGAAGAACCGCTCGAGGAGACCATTACCAAAGCAATGGGTAAAATCTGTGCCATCGACTCCCGGAGATGGATCCAGACCATCCTTTCTGAATTCATGCCGGGCACCATCAGCGATGCAACAGAAGAAGAAAGACGTCTCATGCTCGAGATGTTCCAGTACACCGTCTGGCCGACGAACAGCACGAAAGATCCACACGATTACAACGACCTGGCAGGTGACATGGCCTCTATCCGAGAAAATCCTGTCATGTGCCAGGAAATCTGCGATATCCTGCAGTACAACCTCGATCACCTCGATTTCGTCGATGAAAACGTCGATCTTGGCTTCACCTGCCCGCTCGATCTCCATTGCCACTACACCAAGGACCAGATTCTCGTCGCACTCGGCCATCCAGAAAAAGCGAAATCCATGCGTCAGGGCGTTCTCTACTTGAAAGACAGAAACCTCGACTTTTTCATCAATACACTGAACAAAGCCGACAAAGACTATTCCCCGACGACCATGTACGCCGACTACTCCATCAATGAGCATCTCTTCCACTGGCAGAGCCAGAGCACCACATCCGAAGCATCCAATACGGGGCAGCGCTACATCCACCATAAGGAAATAGGCTTCCAAATTCTCCTCTTTGTCAGAGAATACAACAAAGACCAGACCGGTACTGCGCCCTTCGTCTATCTCGGTAAAGCAGAATACGTGAGCCACCAGGGCAGCAGCCCTATGAATATCATCTGGCACCTTGAACGTCCTATCCCGGCTAAATTCATTCGCCAGACAGGAAAGCTTCTGGCACAGTAAGGAGGCTCTATGAAAACGATCAGAGTCGTAGCCGCTGTCATTGCTGATGACCTCGACCATCCCATCAAAATCCTCGCCACGGAAAGAGGATACGGAGAATTCAAAGGACAGTGGGAATTCCCCGGAGGGAAAATAGAAAAAGGCGAAACGCCGGAAGAAGCCATCCGCCGGGAAATCCAGGAAGAACTCGAAGTAGAAATAGAAGTCGGGCCCCTCCTTGGAACCATAGAATACGACTATCCAAACTTCCATCTCAGCATGGACACCTTCCTTGCCAAGGTCAGAAAAGGTACCATTATCCTCAAAGAAGCGGAAGCTGCGAAATGGCTGACTAAGAGCAGCCTGGATACCGTTGGTTGGCTTCCTGCTGATCAGACGATTATCAAAAAGATACACGAAATCATGGAGTAAATGGAAAGCCACGCGGTTTCCATGATTTCCTCCGCTTCCCCCATCCCATTATGCTACAATCAAACTAAGGGAAGGTCTTCGGCCGTGCGGAACGGCTCTTGCTGCTTACTTTTCGAGTACGGGGAGGAAAGGAGGATTTTCTATGACACTTGTCAGCCAGCTGAGTTTCAGAGACATGTATCACCGGGTTTGTTTCTTTGCTATGAATGATTATCTGGCGGAGTTACTTGAGGCCGCGAAGATCGGCGCCGATGGGGCCGATGGTGCTTTGGGATATGGCTATATTGATAACGAAGCAGGCTTCACTTTCGAAATCCTCGCTTCTGCGAAGAGGGAAGGAGACAGGTTCATTCCTCTTCCGAATGACGGGACGATTTCCCTGAAGGTCCGCAGGGGCAGTGCCGCTCACTGGAATATCTCTCTTTTTCCCAACGTCGACACGACGCCGTTCGAGGAAACGATCCGGTTCATCAACGAAGGCTATTTTAAAAATGAAGGCCTTGAATTCTTCCGCGGAATGGACGTCATAGACGAACTCCGCCATCCCGATTTCCCCGACGACCTCCGCGTCCTCTTCATGAAGGAAGGCCAGGAAGGCGTCGAAATATGCTGGGTACGAAGCATGGACGTGGCGGAAGACCATGTCATCGGAAAACTCCTGAACGAGCCTTACAAAGACTTCGGCGTCCACGAAGGCGATACCATTCCTTTCGGCATCGTCAAGGACGGCGAAGACTATGTCTGCGTATATATAGGAGAAGAATAAATAGAAATTGAAAGGAGCTGCGACAAAATGTGCAATCATTTCGTCACGGCTCTTTTTGCATGGGTGTACCTTTCGTTTTTTTCTGTGTTATCATAGGTCTTAAAGCATTATTTCTAGTCATTATTGCAGGAAAGGGGAATCGGGATGAGGCTGACGGCGCGGAAGGTGGATGGGAGTCTTCGGGATCTTTCACGGGTGAAGGGTCTTCTGGAGAGGGCTTTTCCAAAGAATGAGCAGTTCCCGATGTTCCTGCTGCGGCTTCGGGCGTGGAGCAGTTATGTGCATTTCCTGGCTTATTATGATGGCGATGATTTCTGTGGTTTCACGTACACGGTCGAGAATGAGGATATGGTTTTCGTCTTGTACCTGGAGGTGAATGATGAAATCCGTTCCAAAGGATACGGGACGGCGATTCTGACGGATTTGAAGGCGAGGGCCTCGGGCAGGGGCGTTGCCTTGAATATTGAGCCGCTGGATCCTCATGCGGCGAATTCTGAGCAGAGGGTGAGAAGGCTTGATTTTTACCGCAGGAATGGGTTTTTCAGTACGGATTACAACCTGATCGACGGCGGCGACAGGTATCTTATCTTGTGCACGAAGGAAGATTTTCCGGTGGAGGATTATATCCGAGTGATCAAGAGAATTTCCTTTGGCCTTCATGTGCCGAATGTGGAACGAGTGAAATAAGGAAAACAGCGGGGCTAAAAAAAAGCGGTATCAAAATGACTGAGCATTTTGATACCGCTGTTTTTTGATGGGTGAGGAGAAACCGTACAACCTCGCTACGCTCGAGGTAAGGGGGTGCGGATATTTTTTTGGACCATTCTGGTAGTACTTACATTATCCCTAAGCTTTCTCTGTATTCTACTGGACTCATGCCGCCCAAGGTAATTTTAATTCGGTCTTCATTATACCAATGAAGATAATCGTCTAGGTAAGCTATGAATTCTTTAATGGATACACCTATCCAGCTTCTATTATAGAACATTTCGTTTTTTACTCTTCCAAAGACACCTTCACAAGCAGCATTATCCGGCGAGCACCCTTTTTTCGACATGGATCTTGTCCAGCCGAATTTCTTCATC
>OLPC01000081.1_pt1 | contig 91888 bp, 96 predicted proteins | sample 1672341 | NCBI WGS metagenome assembly OLPC01 (sample SAMEA3136673, study PRJEB25190) | human gut metagenome | reverse complement strand
GAGTTTTGTTGCTCCGGAACAGATGTGTCTGCCAAAGTCCTTGCGATGTACGCAGACACTAGAACTCCGTCAATGGAACCCCAGTGGCTTGCCGCTGGGTTAAGTCAGGCAGGTCATAAATTCCCTAATGATGCTTGCAAATGTGTTTCTTTTATTGACACGTTCTCTTGCGAGTGCTCATCGTATTGCAGAGATTCTTGACGAGAATATTGTTCTGACCTCACCAGAAAATGGAGTGAAAAAAGTCAAGGATGGAAGCATTGATTTTGAAAATGTGTCATTCAAATATCGTGAGGATGCTCGCGAGTATGCATTAGAGAATGTGAATCTTCATATTCAGGCAGGTCAGACGATTGGTGTTATTGGAACGACAGGATCGGCAAAGACGACACTTGTTCAGCTAATTCCGCGTCTGTATGATGCGACAACGGGCGTTGTTCGTGTTGGCGGCGTCAACGTGCGCGATTATGATTTGAGTGTACTTCGTGACAGTGTAAATATTACTCTACAGAAAAACGTACTATTTCAGGAACTGTGCGTGAAAATTTGAAGTGGGGAAATTCTTTATCAACTATGCGATTGTCGCTGTGCTTGGTGGCCTGTTAGCCTTAAATGGTCATACTGATTTAGGAAGTCTGGCAAGTTATCTTGTATTTGTGCGTCAGGCAGCGCTTCCAATCAACCAGTTTACGCAGCAGAGTAATTTCTTACTTGCTGCACTCGCCGGAGCAGAGCGAGTATTTAAAGTAATGGATATGGAGCCAGAGATTGACGAAGGAAAGACAGATCTTATTCGCGTGAAAAAGGAAAATGGGGTGCTGGTTCCATGCAAGGAAAAAACAGGTCTTTGGGCATGGCAGAAGAACGATGGCACTCTTGTTGAGTTAAAGGGTGATGTGCGTTTTGATCATGTAGATTTTGGATATGATGATGATCGCATGATATTAAAGCAGATCAGTCTGTATGCAAAGCCAGGGCAGAAGATTGCGTTTGTGGGTTCTACAGGAGCCGGAAAAACTACAATCACGAACTTGATCAATCGTTTCTATGATGTGCAGGGTGGCTCTGTCATTTATGATGGAATCGACGTGCGCGACATCAAAAAAGATGCGCTTCGCCGTTCCCTTGGCATAGTTCTTCAGGATACACACTTATTTACTGGCACTGTTGCCGAAAACATTCGCTTTGGAAAGCTTGATGCGACGCAGGAGGAAATTGAAAAGGCTGCAAAGATCGCAAATGCCGATTCCTTTATCCGTCGTCTTCCACATGGCTATGATACACTTGTTACGGCGGATGGTGCCAATCTGTCACAAGGTCAGCGTCAGCTTCTTGCCATTGCGCGTGCAGCCGTAGCTGATCCGCCGGTGCTCATTCTTGATGAGGCAACCTCATCAGTCGATACACGTACAGAGGCATTGATTGAGCGCGGAATGGATCAGCTGATGGAGGGACGAACTGTATTTGTCATTGCCCATCGTCTTAGTACTGTACGCAATTCTAATGCAATTATGGTCCTTGAACAAGGAAAGATCGTCGAGAGAGGTGATCACGACGATCTTTTAGAGCAGAAGGGAAAATATTATCAGCTGTATCACGGTATGTTTGAGTTAAGCTAAGATTTTTCTTTATTTTGCACCTTCCGTTGCGAAATATTCCTTTGTCAGACGGACAACCGTTCCAGATAGTAAAAACAGTGCGATCAAGTTAGGGATTGCCATTAAACCATTGAAGGTTTCTGCGATACTCCACATCAGTCCAAGATTTGCTGTTGCACCAAGGATTGCAACGAGAGAATACGCTACCATGAAAGGTTTAATGACTTTCTCTGAGAATAAAAATTCAATGCAGCGGGCACCATAGAGTCCCCATCCAAGAATAGTAGAAAAGGCGAAGCAGCACATTGCAATTGCGGTAAAGATGGAAACCCAGCTTCCGTAAACAGATGTGAATCCAGAAATGGTAAGCTCAGCGCCAGCTGCAGCTCCATATTCAATCGTGGTTCCGCTGCAAAGAATAACAAGAGCAGTCAAAGTACAGATAACAATTGTGTCAGTAAATACTTCAAATATACCAAACATTCCCTGCTTTACAGGTTTTTTTGTGTCTGCACATGCGTGGGCGATGGAGCCAGTACCAAGTCCAGCCTCATTAGAGAAGATACCGCGGGAAACTCCTTTTTTCATACTGGTAAACATGCTTCCGACAATGCCGCCGGTTACGGCAGATGGTTTAAATGCACCTTCAAAAATAGAAGCAAATACTGTAGGAATTGTGCGGATATTGATTACGATAACACCGACAGCAAGAACGATATATAATAATGCCATAAAAGGAACAAGCTTTTCTGTTACTTGTCCGATACGTTTTACACCGCCCAACAAAATGAGTGCAACAAGTACAGCCATTACAATACCAATGATTAAATTAGAAGTTGACACAGCATCATTAGAGATTACGTGAAAATCAATAAGAGCTGAATTAATAGCAGTGGTGATTGTGTTAACTTGTGTTGCGTTTCCAGTTCCGAATACAGTCAGTACACCAAAGGCGGCAAAAAGATAAGCAAGCCACATCCAACGTTTTCCAAGACCATTTTTTATGTAATACATTGGACCACCAACCAGATCACCCTCAGCATTTTTCTCACGGAAATGAACAGCAAGTGTTACCTCGGCAAATTTAGTGCACATACCAAGAATAGCAGAGATCCACATCCAAAAGATAGCTCCAGACCCACCGATTGCAATTGCACCGGCAACACCTGCGATATTTCCAGTACCAACAGTTGCAGCAAGTGCAGTACATACAGCTTGAAATGGTGTCAAAGCACCATCAGATGCGTTCTTTTTGCGGAACATTCGTCCGATTGTTGTTTTAATTGCATAAGGAAATTTGCGTATCTGGAGAAAACGTGTGCGAAGACTCAAATAAAGGCCAACGCCGAAAATGCATACCATAGCCGGAACACCCCAGATGAAATTGTTCACGGCCGAATTGACGGTCTCAATAAATTGAAGCATAAAAAATCCTCTTTCTTGTTAGTTCAAAATTTTACAAAGGACACTATAACACGATATAATTTATGGTTCAAGTGTTATTTTGAAAGTTCAACATATTGAACTTTTCTTTACATTACTTAGGAAAATTGGTATCCTTAATAATACATGCAAAAAATGTTTTGAAGAAAGGGAAGAAAAAGATACTATGGTAGAGTTATTAAAATTTGAAGACTTCGATCAGATGTATTCAATAATGGAACAAAGTTTTCCATATGATGAATATAGAGGATATGAGGGCCAGAAACAATTATTTGAGAATCCAGAATATAAGGTGTTTATACATAGAAATGAAGAAACAAAAGAAATAGATGGATTTTTATCTGCCTGGGAGTTTGATGATATCTTATTCTTTGAGCATTTTGCAGTAAGCAGCAAAGTGCGAAATGGTGGTATCGGAGGACGCATGTTAAGAGAGGTCCTTGCTAAGGTAAATAAAATGACATGTCTTGAAGTTGAGCTGCCAGAAGGAGAACTTGAAAAAAGGCGTATTAGCTTTTATGAAAGAAATGGATTTTGCTATAATCCATATCCATATACTCAGCCATCAATTGCTCCAGGAAGAAAACCGATTCCACTTCGTATTATGACCTACCAGAGAACAGTTACTGAAGCTGAATACCAGAAAATAAAAAATCTGCTGTACCGACGTGTTTATCATGTGTCAGAACAGCAGATGAAGTACTAGAATTTTTAGTATCGTAGTGTAAATGGCGGCGAGACGAATGTGATTTACGAGACCGCCTTTTGTAAGCTTACCGGGCAGCCACCCACATCATTAGAAGACATCCAAATCGCGTCCGTTTACGGTATAACCTTCATACCCAGCGGTCTTAATCTCATCTAGGATTGCTTCATCGCGCCGAGCCATTTCAGCAGCCAGATTGATGTGGTTATCCTGGATATTCATATGGTAAATTCGGTGGTATGTAACAAGAAGCTTAGGCTGAGCCTTTTTTGCTACCCATGCCAGATCCGTGCTTAATGTATGCACTTCTCTGTGATATTTCTGCCACTTTGGTTCGCGTGCAGAGATACCAGCTGAATATTCTACTTCATGCAGTAAAATGTCGCATCCAGAAGCTTTTTGGGCTACGAGTTCAAGAGGAGCCGTATCGCCGCTGATTACAATTGTGCGATCTGCCGTCACGAATTTATAGCCATAGCAGGTTAGTGTGCCGTGGCTGACAGGAAATGCCTCCACGCTCACATATTCATCCTGGTAGATAATGCCAGGATTTTCTTCATTTTCAATTTCGGTCACATCCACCTTATAACCATTTTCATTTGCTTTTTCAAATCCATGAATGCGAAAATCAATATCTGTGGAATATGCTTCTAAAATATGGTCAGTCATATGACGCAGTCCCTTTGGACCAAAAACCTTAAGTGGTGTATTGCGTTCAAGCACCCATGGAGTAAAAATAAGATCTGAATATCCGGCAGTGTGATCAGTGTGCAGATGGGTACAAAAAGCAGTGCATAAAAGATCAGGGCGAAGTGCATCAATCCCGTTAAAATAAGCCTTGGAAGCCTGACGGACAACGCCCGGTCCAAAATCAACCAGATACGCACGATTCCCAACAACCGCGGAAGACGGACCGCATGCATTTGGGCATGCATTAGGCGTTCCAGTTCCAAGAAGAACAAGTTTTGTTTCCATATATATAAAGAACTCCTTTCTTTTTTCATGGAGTTTATTATAATGGAGTTATAGAAAAAAGACAAGAAAGGAACCAAACGAAATTTATGAATAAAATTAATTACCAAAAGCGTCTGGAAGAGACGATAGATAAAGAAACAAAGGCCGGGCATGTTCCGACACTTTTTTTGCACAGCTGTTGTGCGCCGTGCAGCAGCTACGTGTTAGAGTACCTGTCCAATTACTTTAAGATTACCGTATTTTATTATAATCCAAATATCACAGAGGAGGCAGAGTACAAAAAGCGTGTCGCAGAACAGGCACGTCTAATTTCGGAACTTGATACAGTTTATCCGATTCAGCTTGTGGAAGGAAAATATGACCCACAGCGCTTTTATGAGATCACGAAAGGAATGGAGCAGATGGATGAGGGCGGTGAGCGCTGCTTTGCCTGTTATAGGCTGCGTTTAGAGGAAGCCGCAAAGTTAGCAGCAGATGGTGGGTTTGACTATGTTACAACGACACTTTCCATAAGTCCAATGAAAAATGCTGAGAAATTAAATGAGATAGGGGCGGAAGTGGGAGAAAAATACGGCATCCTCTGGCTGTTCTCAGATTTTAAGAAAAAGAATGGCTATAAGCGTTCTGTGGAGCTGTCAAAGGAGCATGATTTGTACCGCCAGAGCTATTGTGGCTGCGGCTACTCAAAGGCGCAGGCAAAAAGAGAGGGGCGGATCTGATGGAACAGCAAAAAACAAAAGAGAGTAAGAAACGCTATTTTTCCTATGATCTTATGCGTGCGGCTGCCATGCTTTTGATTGTATTTTATCATATGAACTGCGAGTGGAGTGCGCGCCTTATGGAAAGCCCGCTTGTTGTAACGAAAATTGGCGCGCAAGGGTATCTTGGCTGGCAGGGAGTGTCACTGTTTATTCTGGTGTCCGGCGCCGCGCAGTGTATCTCCTATGAGCGCTGCAGTGACTTAAAAACTTACTATAAAAAGCGCTGGTGGAGTATTTTTCCATCATTTTATATGGCATACTTTGTCTGCTACTTGATGGGTGGCTTTGGCGGCGGAGTTAAACTTTTTGATTTGTCATTTTTATGGACTATTACCGGACTTGATGGCTATGCATCGCTGTTTGGTATTCAAAGCCACTACCTTGTCGGAGAATGGTTTATCGGAATGATTCTTGTCCTTTACATCGTCTTTCCAGTATTGTATGCACTGGTTAAGCGCTATCCAAAGCCAACACTAATCGCAGCGATTCTTTATTATCTAGTGATGGTACAGCTGCTTGGAAATACGGGAAGAGTGGACAAGGATATCTTATTAAATGTGGTTGTTTTTATGGCGGGTATTTATCTGTATCGCTATATGAAAAACGTGTCACTTCGCACAGGTTTGGCAGCAGCTGGAGTGTTGTGCCTGGTTGTGTTTATCCCACTTCCAGAGCGTGTAACATGGTATTTATTTGCAGTCGAAGGCATTTTGTGGTATCTGATTTTTATGGCAGCAGGAAATGCGCTGGATAGGATAAAAAATTTGCCGTGCGTGATTCTGAAAAAACTTATCGGTATGCTTTCAAAGTATTCATATGAGATATTTTTACTGCATCATGTACTTATAACTGTATCGTTATCACCATATGAGCAAAATACATATTATTCGGTGGGACAGTATCTGCTTTGGGCGTTGCGTGCGCTTACTGTAATAGGAATTGCATCATGGATGATTTATCCTAGATGGAAGCCAAAGACAACGAAGGCGCAGGCAACAAAAACACAGTAAACTAAATAGCATGGTTAATGTGATGTAAGATGCAGACTGCGCTCATAGGCTTCTCGGCTTAGGCTGCATACCTGACTGCGAAGTGTTTCCCAGTAGCCAGAAGAAATCGGATGATCACAAGCGGCAGAAAATGCCTGATTGCCAAGCTCACTTTCGATAACTTCATAAAAGTATTCAACTCCTCGTTCGAGTATGCCGCCCTTTGTGGCGGCATTTTTTGTATCTTGTTCCAACTCCTCTTTTGTTTTTACTGCGATGGCAATCGTGTTGAGTGCGTAGGAGTAGACATCAAGAGACAGTGCTTCCTCATCAGATACACAGACCGGCATGGAGGTTGTGAAATCGTGAAGACCACCAAACCAGGTATCAGAAAAATGATGCATGAATTCCTGCATGGTAGGCGGTAAAGCATCGTTACGACGAAGAGAAGGGATTGGATCATCGAAAAATTTCGTAAATGATCTCTGGGCATACTGAAATGACTTTCCGATATCATTTAGCGTAACTGAAAGACCAGCCTTTTGCGCGGCTTCGTGAATGCAAAAACAGGCTTCACAGCAGACATGGCTTGTTATTTTTCCGGCCAGAAAGATCAGTGCCTGAGAGGCAGATAAAGAAACTGTTTTTCCGTAAGGGGTAAGCAGAAGGTCAAGCAGTGCACGGCGGCTAGAGTGCTTAAAAGCAGGTGTTGGGGATATAGTATTGATGCCGACACTTGTGATATCAATTCCATGAACGTCAGTAAAAATATTTGGAAGAATTTTAACGATAGAAACGTCGTTTCCGAGAAGATTCGCATACCAGTTTTCATCTGGTGTTGGAGTAAAGGAATACAAATCTGGCAGTGGCTGTGAGGCGGCACGAAGCGTATTATAATAGGGAAGAAGTATGGTTTTTGCAATATCGACAGAGACAGTCGGCGGCACCGCGACTATGAGAATTGTAGGATGGAACTTGAATAATACAGAGTCAATTGGATCTGTACAAAGCACACAGTCCTTTAATATATTAGTACGCGAAGCTAATTTTTCTGGATGTTTTCCGATGGCACACACATTTCCTACCATTGGTTGTCTTAATTCTGAAAAAAGATAATGAAGTCCCCTGTTTAAATAGCCTGCTATAAAACCAGTTCCAAGTATGACAATGTTTTCCTGCATTGAAAAAACCTCCTGCTAATATCATGTTTGCTCTCGCTTTCTTATGCTGCAGTGTAACACAAAACTAAGAGGACGTAAAGAAAAAAGAAAAATAAATGCAACTCGATATAAGAACATCCTATAGCAAAATATAGGAAAAATCCTTTTCTTATTTTGTTGACAGAAAAAAATAACATGGTATGATAGAACTCAAGCAGTTAAGCAGTTATGAGGGTTTGCAAGTATCCGCATTTAGCATGATGCGTGAACTGTAACTGCAAAATAAAGTTTCCCTGTTGATGGGCGAGAAAAAAGTCTGTTTCGGGGAATGGAAGGGCATGGTACGATTATGAGAAAACATCACATTCTTACAGCAGTAGCGGCGGCAGCTGTTTTCAGTCTTGGAGCCAGTACATTGGCTTTAGCAGGCGAGGAGTCAACATCTGGTGGAACTTTCACTTATGCCAGATCTGATTCTACGACCTCTTTCGATCTTCATCAGGAAATTACAGAAAATAATGCCTTTGCAATTGATAAGGTGTTTGAGTCACTTGTGACTTTTGATAACGATGGAAATATTATTGACTGGCTGGCAGAAGATCATAAGATCAGTGATGATGGTCTTGTATATACCTTTACGCTTCGTGATGGTTTAAAGTTTAGCGATGGCACAGATGTGACAGCAGAGGATGTTAAGTTTTCCATTGAGCGCCATCTTGAAGTTGGAGGTTCACTTCCAATTGAGGCAGATGTAAAATCTGTTGAGGCAGTGGATGAAAAGACAGTAGAGATTACACTGGGAACAGCTTACACACCATTTCTTTCAGAGCTTGCTAATTTCTCAAATGGAATTATTCCAAAGGATTTTGGTGGAAAGACTGAGGAGGAGTTTTTCAAGAATCCAGTTGGTACAGGTCCATTTGCCGTATCCGAGTGGGATCCATCTGGAGATTTGACTTTTGTAAAGAATGAATATTACTGGCAGGAAGGAAAGCCATATATTGATGAGCTGGTATATAAAGTAGTAGATGATGACAATCAGGCACTTAATCAGCTGCTTGCAGGTGAGATTGACGGAATTGAGGATTTGTCACTTAGCAATGCATCAAATGTAGATGGAAATGCTGATACGAAGACAGCAACCAGCTTTAGCTATAATGTAGAAGAACTGTTCTTTAATACGCTTGATGAGCACTTCAGTGATGAGCATGTACGCCGTGCACTTGCAATGGCAATTGACAGAGAGTCACTGACAAAGGCATTAACCTTTGGCTATGCAGAGATAGCAAACACTGTTCTTCCGCGTGCGCTTTTGTATCAGACAAATGATACGGTAAATGCGCTTTCGTATGATATTGACGCTGCAAAAGAAGAATTGGCACAGTCTGCATATCCTGATGGCTTTGACACTACGATCAGCATCGCATCTGGAAATAATACACGTCTTCAGGAGGCACAGATCATTCAGGCAGCAGGTGCACAGATTGGAATCAATATTGAAATTAATGCACAGGAAATTTCTACATTCCGTTCAGATTTCCGCGATTTAAATTTCTCTATGATGATCAACAGTGCAACAGCTGATTATCCGGATGCAAACTCTATTTTTGCATTTCAGGTCGATCCAGATGGATGGAGCAAGTGCTACTGGACTTCTTATAACAATGAAACAGCAGCAGATTTGATGAGAAAAGGACAAGTGACACCAGACGGAGATGAGCGTGCCGCAGTTTACGAAGAGCTGCAGCAGATTTTAGCAGATGAAGTTCCATATATTCCGCTGTATAATTCAGAGAACGTAGTTGGACTGAGAGATAATGTAGAGGGCTTTACTGTATTGCCGAATGGAAGTGTCCACTTTGAGGATGTTTATTTTGAAGAATAATAGTTATAAAATGATGACAAGAGCGCTTATTAGGGCAGCTCTTGTCATTGCGCTTGTTACAGCAGCAGTTTTTTTACTGATTCGTCTCGTGCCAGGAGATCCAGTTGTTATGGTTCTTGGAGAACATGCGACAGATGAGGCAGTAAATCAATTAAGAGAGCAGCTGCATTTAAATGATTCACTGGGGCAGCAGTTTCTCATTTTTCTGCAAAACGTATTTTTACATGCAGATACGGGCAATTCAATTAAATATGGCGTATCGTGCCGCAGTCTGATTTTACAGTATGCACCAGTGACACTTTTGCTTGTTGTCATGTCAATGACTATTTCAATTGTTATATCACTGCTTCTTTCATTTACGGCAGCCACACATAAAGATGGCATTGCAGACCATTTAATTAGGATTATTCCTATTATTGCACATGGTATGCCTGTTTTTTGGATCGGACTAATTTTGATTCTTATTTTTTCTGTCAATTTGAAGTGGTTTCCAGTTGGCGGTCTGAAAAAAGGGACAGCAGGCATGATTTATAGTTTGATTTTGCCATCAATAACTGTATCATTTGGGCAGATTCCGCCGCTTGTGCGTTCACTTAGAGAGCAATTGATAGAAACACTTGATGCAGATTTTGTGCTTACGCTTTGTGCAGCAAAGCTTCCAAGACGTGTAATTTTATGGAAACATGTGCTTCATAATGCAGTAGTGCCAACATTGATGCTGCTTTCTGTCAATTTGTCTTATTTAATAGGCGGAACACTTGTGGTTGAGCAGGTATTTGCTGTAAAAGGAATTGGAAAGCTATTATTTGAGGCAATATCCAATCGTGATTTTCCACTTGTAGAGGGAATCACGCTGTACTGCGCATTTTTTGTTGTCATTATTAGCTTGATTGTTGATTTGATTGCAAAGAAGATTGATCCGCGAATGGCAAAAGTGTAAAAATTGTGACAGTATAACATATTAAGTAAAATGAAAGGGCAAAGGCGCATATTGTTATGAAACAGGCAAAAAGAAAAAAATTAAAAAAAACACATGCGCCGACATTGTGGATCGGTCTTTTTATGATGGGTCTACTGGTAGCTTTAGCTATACTGGCGCCTGTGATCTGCCCATATGATCCACTGGAACAAAATCTTGCAGAGTTTCTTAAGGCACCTGGGGCAAAGCACTTGTTTGGAACAGATCAATTAGGGCGTGATTTATTCACAAGAACGCTGTATGCTGCGCGAACTGATCTATGGATTATGGTTATGGCTGAGATAGCACCATTTATAATAGGTATTTTTCTTGGAATGGCAGCAGGATATTTTGGAGGTGCGATTGACTGGCTGGTAGGAATGGCATCAGATACATTTATCGCATTTCCCTTTTATTTGCTTGTCATTGTGATCGCATTTGCATCTGGTGCAGGTTCGCACGGTATCTTTATCACGTATTTGTTAGTTGGATGGCTTATTTACTGCAAGGTAGCACGAGGACAAAGTGCAGCACTTAAAAATTCAGAGTGGATTGCAGCAGCAAAGATTCTTGGATACTCTGATATCAGAATTTTATTTTGCGAACTGCTCCCCAATATTATTCCGCAGGCAATTGTCCTTTTAATGACAGATATGGTTGGACTTCTCGTCATTATTGTAACGCTTGGATACTTGGGCATTGGAATTTCACCACCCACACCAGATTGGGGTACCATGATCTCAGAGGGACAAACCTTTATGACAAGTGCCTGGTGGCTTTCAGTTTTGCCTGGTATGTTTGTCGTATATACAGGAGTGGCGCTCTCATTTATAGGAGATGGGCTTGCAGATCGTTTTCGTTAAGAAAAAGAAAGGATGTAAGAATTTTATGGAAAAGAAGACTGATTCAGTTGAAACAGTGAAATCCATAGCATCAGATTTAAAAGCAGTAGAACCGATTGTATCAGTAAAAAATTTAATAGTGACTGGAAAAGATGGCCGACTTCTTGTCGATCATCTTTCTTTGCAGTTAAAGCGAGGAGAGACGCTTGGTCTAGTTGGAGAATCAGGTTCAGGAAAGACACTTACATTAAAAAGCCTGATAGGACTGGTTCCTAAAAATCTTTCAGAGAGCTATGAAGAAAAAAAGATTAACGGAAATGTGGCAATGATTTTTCAAAATCCGATGAGTGCACTCGATCCGCTATGTCCTGTTTTTGCACAGCTTATTGAAGTTGTTATGATAAGGCAAAATGTAAGCAAAAAAGAAGCAGTATGCCGCGCTAATGAGCTAATTGAGCGCCTTGGCTTACCGAAAGAGCTTTCTAAAAAGGATCGCCTTCCATCAGAGCTTTCCGGTGGACAATGTCAGAGAATTTTGATTGCCATGGCACTTGCCTGTAACCCAGATGTGCTTTTATGTGATGAACCGACCACGGCGCTTGATGTTACTGTTCAAAAGCAGACACTTGATTTGATCTTGTCGCTGCAAAAAGAGATGAATTTTGCCATATTGTTCGTCACTCACAATTTGGCAGTGGCAGCAGGCATATGCAGTCATCTTGCTGTGATGCATCATGGAAAAATTGTGGAAAGAGCTGCGACAAAGGAGATTTTATTAACGCCTAAGGATGAGTATACGAAAATGCTTTTGTCAGCAATTTTGCGTATCCCACATAGATAACTACAACATAATAACATATCATTAAGAAGGAGCGGCAGCAAAATGCAAAAAAGTGATGTACTTTTAGAAATTAGAAATATTCAGGCATCATACAAAGAATACCCTGCATTAAATAATGTCAGTCTTGATATTAAAAAAAATACAGTACTTGGTCTAGTTGGAGAATCAGGTTCAGGAAAGTCAACACTGGCAAAGGTTATCACTGGGCTTTTGCAGGCTGATACGGGAGAAGTTGTATTTGATGGAGAAATGCTTTATAGCAAGAAAAAGCATTTGCATCGCAAGCAGCAGTGTAAACAAATTCAAATGGTATTTCAAAATCCAGAAGGTTCATTAAATCCAAAGCACACAATAGAAAAAATACTTTCTGATGCAATGCTGTTTCATAAAGTTACAGACAGGGCGCATGTAAAGGAAAAATGTCAGGAATGGGTACAGCGCATGGAACTTCCAGAAGATACACTTTCACGTTTTCCATCATCTTTTTCCGGCGGACAAAAGCAGCGAATTGCACTTGCAAGAGCGCTCTGTGTTTCACCAAAATTTTTGATTGCAGATGAGCCAACTAGTGCTTTAGATGTTTCAGTGCAGCTTCGTATGCTGCAATTAATCAAAGAACTTAAACGGGAGATGGGGCTGACAATTCTTTTCATCTCGCATGATATGGGTGTTATTTATGATATCTGTGATGAGGTGGCTGTCATGAAGGATGGAAAAATTGAAGAGACAGGAGAAAAGAAAGCTTTTTTTGAGAATCCTAAAACAGAGTATGGAAAACTTCTGCTTGACAGTGTGCCAACTCTGCCGTATTTAGAGTGAAGAAGTGGACCGTGAAAGATGAGAGAAAAGTCAATGAGAGGAAACGGAAGAAACCATGGAAAAGAGAGCAGATTGGATAAAAGAAATTTATGTAGATCAGGCAGATAATTCAAACAAATTAAAAGCACAAACAGATGTGACCGATTCAAAAGTGTTAACAGGCATCAGTCAGATACAATATGAAATTCCAGGTTTTGTAGATTTCCACCTCCATGCAGGATGGACTGATTTTGATCATGATGATCAGGAAAAGAGAAGTAGCTTGGATGTAGAAGGGCGCATTAAGCGCTGCCTTAATGAACTTGCTGCTATGGGTTTTCGTATAGTTCGCGACGCAGGTGGGCTAGAGTGTATCAAGGCAGATGCATGGAAACAAAGCACTAAAGAAAATGCGCTTTCTGTTGTCGAATGCTCTGGAATGGTGAATGGTGAAAATGCTAAAGACAGTGCTTTTCAGAATTGTATAAAAAAACGAAACAGTCTGTGGGTAAAGATTTTTGCAACAGGCGGTGTCGGTGCACCACCAGAGAAAGTACTGATTCCAACAATGAAAAAAGAAATATTTTTCAAGCTGGTACAAGACTATCATGCGGCTGGAAAACTTGTCATGGTTCATACATGGGGCGGAGACAGCCTAGACTGGTGCATTGAGGCAGGTGTGGATTCAGTCGAGCATGGTATTTACATGAATCAAAGACAGGCATATGAATTATCATCAAAAAACATACTCTATGTCCCGACAGCAGCAATTTATCAGCTGCTTGCTGCTAATGATAATCCACTGCAGGTCGCATCATTTTTTGCAGAGCATGCGCGTCCGGCTGTTATAGCACATCAAAAAGCAGTAGAATATTGTGTAAAAGAAGGTGTTCGCATGACTTGCGGCACTGATTTTTATTCTGATCCAAAGCTGTTAGCTCACGAATATGAAGAAGTTTTTGCATTGCAGCGCTATGGTGTGCCTAAAGAGGCAGCTTGGGCTGCATTTTGTGGGCAGACCCTTACAAAAAAGGAGACAGGTGCGTGCCTTCATTCAACAATCCGATTAAAACGCCATCCGTATGAGATTAATTCACCAGAAGAATTAAAAGCTGCGATTTGCAGAATGTGAAGAATAAGTTCTTGACATATACCTGAAAATACGCTATAGTAAAAGTCCTTTTGCAAAAGAATGTACAGCATGTACGAGAACGGACAAACCCTAGAACGGACGGGCCCGAAGGCGGGACAAACCGGATCAGATAGGTATTTTATGGCAAAATCCATAAAAGGCAGACCTACTTGGCAAGATACAGTTCACACATATGTGAGAACCGTGATAAGTTGTATGACTACCAGGAGGAAGTACGATGATTACAGTACAAAATTTATGTAAGACCTATAAGGTTGCAAAGAGAAAAGCAGGCATGAGAGAAGCATGCCGAAGTTTATTTCGGCGTGAATATGAAGAAATTCACGCACTTGATCACATTAGTTTTCAGATTGGTGACGGAGAAATGGTTGGATACATTGGCAAAAATGGAGCTGGCAAGAGTTCAACAATTAAGGTACTCAGCGGCATTTTAACGCCGGATGAGGGAACTTGTGTTGTCAACGGAAAAATTCCATGGAAGGATCGCATTTCCTATGTAAAGGATATCGGAGTTGTGTTTGGGCAGCGAAGTCAGCTTTGGTGGGATGTGCCGGTAATTGACTCATTTGAACTTTTGCGGGATATTTATTCCATTTCACAGGCAATGTATAATAATAATCTCGAAGAACTGACAGAACTTCTAAATTTATCAGAATTATTAAAAACACCAGCAAGACAGCTCTCACTTGGACAGCGAATGCGCTGTGAGATTGCTGCATCGCTACTTCACAGTCCAAGCATTCTTTTCTTGGATGAACCGACGATTGGACTGGATGCTGTGTCTAAGCTTGCAGTGCGCGATTTTATTAAGCAATTAAATCAAGACCACAAGACGACTGTCATTTTGACAACTCATGATATGCAAGATATTGAGGCATTGACAAATCGCATTTTGCTGATTGGAAATGGGAGTATTTTGATGGATGGAAGCCCAGAAGAACTAAAACAAGATGCCGCATCCATGGACGAGGCCGTTGTAAAGCTATATCGAAGCTTTGACGAGAAAGAGGGGAGATGAATCAAATGAAAAAGTATCTCTCTTTTTTTCGCATGCGCTTTTTGATGGGATTACAATATCGCGCGGCTGCAGCAGCTGGAGTCCTCACCCAGTTTACATGGGGATTTATGGAACTTCTTGTTTTTAGAGCATTTTATAAGGCAGATGCGTCTGCCTTTCCAATGAGCTTTGAAGCTGTCACCAGCTATATTTGGCTGCAGCAGGCATTTTTGGCATTGTTCATGGCATGGATGATGGAAACAGAAATATTTTCATCTATCGTGGATGGAAATATTGCCTATGAGATATGCCGCCCGATACATATTTATTCGATGTGGTTTGCAAGAAGTGTCGCGAACCGTGTGTCAAAGGCATTGCTTCGCTGTGCGCCAATTTTAGTTGTAGCACTATTTTTGCCAAAGCCATATCAATTGATGCTTCCACAGGATCCAATGACGCTTTTCTTATTTTTACTGACAATGATACTTGGAACACTAGTAACAGTTGCAATTGGCGTGATTATTTATACCAGCTGCTGTTTTACCATTTCTGCCCAAGGCATTCGCATTTTTTACGCGTCTGCCTGTGAGCTTTTATCGGGGCAAATTGTGCCGCTTCCATTTATGCCAGAGGTGGTACAGCGTGTGTTAAAGGTGCTTCCGTTTGCTGCTATGCAGAATGTGCCATTTCGAATTTATTCAGGCGATTTATCAGGTCGAGCCATGGCAGAGGCAATTTTTCTTCAAATATTTTGGCTCATTGTGCTTGTTGGAGTTGGATGGCGATTTGCTAAACTTGCTGAAAAAAAGCTAGTTGTGCAGGGAGGGTGAGTCGTGGAAAGAATGAATAGAAGAATCGAAAGAAACAAAAATAGAAATCATAATGGAAATCAAAATGAAAAAAGGCACAGAAAAAGAAGTAGAGGCAACATGAAAGCGGAGAATGCAAGGATTTCTGCAGTTCGTTTGTATTTGCACTATATCAGTATTCATATTCGAAGTGCAATGCAGTACAAGACTTCCTTCTTTTTGACGACACTTGGCCAGTTTTTATTTTCATTTAACGTGTTTATGGGAATTACATTCATGTTTCAGCGATTCCACGAGGTGAAAGGTTTTACCTATAGTGAAGTATTGATTTGCTATGCACTTGTTTTGGTTGAGTTTTCATTGGCAGAAATGTTTGCAAGAGGCTTTGACTCATTTTCTGGAATGGTGCGCCATGCCGAGTTTGATCGAGTCCTTGTAAGACCACGCAACGAAATCTTGCAGGTATTAGGAAGCAAATTTGAATTATCAAGAATCGGAAGAAGCTTTCAAGCAATTATCTTGTTTATTTATGGTGTTATGCACGTACAAATTAATTGGAATTTGCTGCGGATCTTGACTGTGATTTTCATGCTGATCAGTGGGGCAGCAGTTTTTTCAGGATTGTTCATGGTATATGCAGCACTTTGCTTTTTCACACTAGATGGACTCGAATTTATGAATGTGTTAACAGATGGTGCAAGAGAATATGGCAAATATCCGATTGGAATCTACGGAAAGCGCATGCTGCAGTTTTGTACCGTGATTGTTCCGTATGCGCTGATTCAGTATTATCCGCTCTTATATTTGCTAGGAAGAACTACTTCTCTCTGGAACATGGTAATGCCACTATTTGCTGTTATTTTTTTGATCCCGTGTTATGTGCTGTGGCGCGTTGGCGTGCGCCACTACAAGTCTAGCGGGTCGTGAGAGTGCAATGATAGACACGAAGTTCATACAATTGAGGCAGCTGCAGAGCTTGGTTTTGGAAGTATAGAGTATGAGCTAGTGACTATAGAGTAAACTTTTTTATCAAAAAACATAAAAATATCCAGACATTGCTTCGAAAGAGAACGCGAGTGTCTGGATATTTTGCTGTTTTGTAAGGTGTTTTGCGTGACCCCTATGCTTCAAGTTTAGCTTTCTGAGTCTTCGTGATAGTTAACCGTGCGATCATAGTGATGAAATTGTGTGATGCGATCTGGCTTCTTACAGGAAGCCGGAAGCTTTGTCTTTAATTCATCCATCTCAGAAGTGGTAAGATGTGTATAGGCATCTTCTGGGCGGCGTACATAGTAGCGGAAAGAGAACAGATCACGTTTTTCCTCGGCAAGCTCTTCTGTTGTCCAGAACTCGTGAAAGGAAGTGAATCGCTTATCATAAAAATCGGTTTCGAAACGCTTAAATCCAGCCTCATTTTCATAGAAATAGTGGCGATTACCATTCTGATAAACGACTTCAATATAAGAAAAGACTTCCTCAGTGCCCTGTCCTGGACAGCAGCATCCGAGATTAAATACGATATCATTCATAACATGACCTTCACGCCATGCAGAAATGTTTTCTGGTGAGAAAGAAAAATTCATAATAATGCCTCCTGTGTAATGAGTTACTGTTCATGGGGCTTTGCCGTGAACTGTAATGTTAAATGAACCTGTTATTTTTGTATTATCATATCATATATTGACAAAGTGGGCAACTCCTAGTAGACTTAATTGGAAAATAGTAGAAGTAAAGAGGAAGAGAGGAAAACACTATGCAGGCAAAACAGGAAAAATGGGACTTATATGATCAGCAGGGCAGAAAAACAGGAAAGACCATTCAGGCAGGCGAGAATGTTCCGTATGGATATTGCCTGTACTGTGTTGGCATCTGGGTAATTGACAGCGAAAAAAAGATTTTGCTCACAAAGCGAAGCAGTCAGAAACGTTATGCACCTGGTAAGTGGGAGAACACAGGCGGTCATATGATTTCAGGAGAGACAAGCAGACATGCCATTGTGCGTGAGCTTAAGGAAGAAACAGGCATTCAGATTGAAGAAGATGAGCTGATTGAGCTTGGAGACAATCATATTGGTCAGTTCCTTGGCGATAATTATGCCGTTTTTAAAGATGTGGCACTTGATGAGGTTCATCTTGAAGAGGGAGAGACAGAGGATGTTATCAAGGTAACACTTCCACAGCTTGAGGAAATGGCAGAGAAGAAGATGCTTAGTCCGGCAGTGTGGGATCACATGGCTGGATATAAGGATGAGTTTTATCGTTTGTTCGATTAAGTAGATATTAAAAACAAAGCCAATACAAGTACATTTGCAGAAGAGGCTTTATAGTGAAAATGAAGAAGGAGATGCGGCATGAGTCAGCTGTTAATAAAGTCACAGGACATTCGCTATACAAAACTTACATTTGTAGTACAATTTATAGAGGATACCATGCTGCCTAAACAGAAGGTATCTGCTATTCGTGGTGGAATCGGAGAAATGCTGCTGCGTGCTAATTGTGTGCGTGGGCGCGAATGTGAAAAATGTGATTTTTCAGATGAATGTATTGTGCAGCGCATCATGTATTCTAAATATGAAAAGAAGCCATCTTTTGTGACAACGGGCGAGAGCGTAGGCTATGTGCTTGAATGTGATAATTATAAGGAAGAGTTTTATCAGGGAGATCAGTTGAGCTTTCAGCTAATTCTCTTCGGAAAGAATATTGTTTACTTTAATCAATATCTTCAGGCAATCAGTATGCTCGGAGTATCAGGTCTTGGCAAGCACCAGGCACATTTTATTATTGTTTCTGTTAAAAATCAGTATTGGCAGGATATTCTTGTAAATAACAGCATTCAAATGGGAAACTATCAAATTTCCACGCTGGGAGAATATATTGATTACCGAATGAGACAGCTAAAAAAAGTACAGCTACAGGAATCACAGCTGCCAAAAGAACAGCAGAAAAGTTTTTCTCATGTAAGTGACGCCTGTTATTCAGGGATGCTGACGTTTCATACACCATTCACAGTAAAATATCAGGGAGAATTTATTCGTGATCTTCAAATGGATCCAATCATCGCGTCCATTCGTCGCCGCCTTTATATGCTGGACTGCTTTGAAGGCATAGAAGCAGAAATATTTTGGGATGAAACGTCAGAGACAGCTGTTACTACGCGCCAACAGTCAAGATTAGAAGGAGTCAATCGCTATTCAAATAGAAGAGACAGTGCAATGACACTTCGTGGAATCAGAGGAAAAGTTTGGTTTGATGGTGCAAATGAAGATACAATGAAACTGCTGTTTGCAGGAGAATTGCTTCATATTGGAAAAAACAGCAGCTTTGGATTTGGGGAGTATCAGGTGATGTGGTAATAGCCCGTGAGGGCATTAGAGCAAGAATGGATGGAAAAATTCTCGGGACACCTGTAATATTGACATATACAAGTTGAATTTTTATAATCTTGTTAAAAACAGAGGTTATTAGGCCTCTGGCATAAAGACAGGAGAAGATAGAATTGAAAGAAAGAAAAGAAGAGTACCATCAGACAGAAGAAGGCATAAAAGAACTGGACGTATTTGATGAACAGTGCATAGGGCGTATCAGCGAAGTACAGAAAAATAGTTACCTGATTCGATATTTGGAAAAGGAGATTCCGGCAAAATTAAGTGGAAAATTTTATAAGGAAGAAACTATGTTCCCAGTAGTTGGAGATTATGTGACTTTTCGTTATAATCCCAAAGGTGATTCAAAAATTATAGAGATTTGTGAACGAAAAAATTTTCTGACGCGTCCAGATACAGCAAAAAGTATGAAAGAACAGCCAATGGCAGCAAATATTGACTATGCCTTTCTTGTCATGTCATTGAATGACAATTTCAGTGTCAATCGTGCAGTGCGCTATGCGGCAACTGTTTTGCAGGAAGGCGTACAGCCGATAATAATTTTGACTAAAGCAGATTTATGTCCAGATGTGGAAATCTTGAAAGAACAGCTTATCGAAATGCTTCCACAGATAAAAGTTCATGCAGTCAGTGCTTTGACAGGTGACGGGATGGATAAATTACAGGTGTATCTGCAGCCAGGAAACACAATTGCACTTCTAGGATCATCAGGTGTTGGAAAATCAACACTTGTCAATGCATTAGCAGGAACAGAGATTATGAAAACAGGTGAGATTCGTGAAAAAGATGCGAAAGGACGCCATACAACAACATATCGAGAAATGATTGAACTACCGAATAATGTTGTCATAATAGATACGCCAGGTATGAGAGAGATTGGACTTTGTGATGTAGACGAAGGAATTGATGATACATTTGAAGATATTGCAGAACTGGCGGTGCAGTGTCGTTTTCGTGATTGTACACACACAAACGAGCCGCGCTGTGCAGTAAGGCAGGCATTGGAGAATGGCCAATTATCAAAAGAGCGTTTTGAACTGTATCGTTCACTTCATGTCGAAAGCAGAAAAAGTGCAGATATGAAGGCAATTGCAAAGGCAAGGAAAGCGTTGAATAAGACAAGAAAAAGGTGAAAAAATAGGATGACAATAGCTGCATTTAGTGCTATACTTATTTCAGTGTCAAAGGCAAGTATACCTCGTTAAATATGTCCAAATTGTTAACATGCATGAAAATGAGCTACTGTCAGAATATTCTGACAAATACCTGCAAAAACAGGCTCTGGAAACCGCATAAAACCTAGGTTTTTGAAGGGGTACTGTAGAAATGAGGTACTAGCCCGTGAGGGCATTGACACAGCTGCCCGTCTTCGCCTTCTGTCACCTGCATGTTTGGCAGTAGAAATGAGGTACTAGCCTGTGAGGGCATTGACACCTCATTATCCTCGAAAAAGCAGATGAGGCTGTAAACCTCGTAGAAATGAGGTACTAGCCCGTGAGGGCATTGACACAAAGCTATCAGTGCTTTTAATAATATCGCGAAAAATCCAGTAGAAATGAGGTACTAGCCCGTGAGGGCATTGACACGAAATCGCTAAATGCTGGATAGTCTGGATCCATATAGTAGAAATGAGGTACTAGCCCGTGAGGGCATTGACACCTACTCTAATATTTCCACGCAGGTTCAGATCAAGTTCTGTAGAAATGAGGTACTAGCCCGTGAGGGCATTGACATATTATGGTTGACGGATCGTTGTCCGCAAAGGACTTACGGTAGAAATGAGGTACCAGCCCGAGAGGGCATTGACACACAATTAGGAACCTCTTTAGAAAATCCGATCTCTTCAAGTAGAAATGAGGCATAAGCCCGTGAGGGCATTGACACGCAATTGCTGGTGCGTATAACTTTACCCATTCCAGAGGTAGAAATGAGGTATAAGCCCGAGAGGGCATTGATACAATTTATAAAAACTCATATTTTCTCCTTCTCCCTTTCGGTAACAATGAGGTACTAGCTCGTGAGGGCATTGTGTTGACGATTACTAAAACGCTATTTCTAATCTTATAAAAGTCTTATGCTAAAGGGCATGAGACTTTTTTTATAAAAAAAATAAAAAAAGGAGTTGACAAGATAGATAAATACGTATTATAATACGCATTGTAACAAACAAGAGAAGATAATTCATCCTTAAGAGCGCAAGCTTGAGAGGAAAACCAGATTTTGAAAGGTGGAGAAGATTATGAAGAAAGAAACGATTTTAGTTATCGGTGAGGCAGTTGTTAACGTAGCAGCAGAACTTTTAAAAAATAAAATTGAAAAGAGTGCAGAGGAAAGTAAGTAATCAAAAATAAAAGTAGTTACTCAGTAATGTAGGTTTTGTAAAATGAGCGGAGGAAAATAAAATGGTAGCAGTTACCGTGTTTGTGATTATTGGGATGGCTGTGGTGCAGATTATTGCAGATAAATATGGCGAGTAATTGATATCAGGGGAGGTGAGTAGAATGGCAAGAAGTAGTGAGCATCAGAGAGTGCAGCGTGAGGGTAAGAAAAGGGATTATGGAACATGTTGTATATGTGGGAGTAAGGAAAGACCTGAGGGACATCATGTAATTGAGTACCAGTATGGTGGAGCAGCAACACTAGATAATATTGTAACATTGTGTCAGAAGTGTCATAAGCAAGTGCATCGTGGAAATATTGATATTATGAAGTTTTAAAGAAAAATACAGAAAATAAGAACAGGCCTACCTCCGAAGAGATAGACCTGTCTTTTTTTCAAGATCTTTTATAACACCAATAGAGATACTGCGACTGCCATGATTAGGAACCGTGACAGCGTAAGGATTCCCAGCCTTGCGGAACTGGTTGTGTGAACCACAAACCCTAACTAAACGCCAACCGTCAGCTTCTAAAAGTTTCTTGATTTCGCGAAATGTCATATGCAACCTCCTATGTGGAAAACAGTTAATGGTTTCAATCTAAACAATTACTCTGTTATTAGCTGCACATTTCGTTTAAATCACTATAGCACAGGTTTGAAAAAAATACAAGAAAAAAATTAAAAAGTGGTTGACAAAGATTATAATACGTATTATATTATAGACAACGAAAGTCAATACGCACTGCAATCTTCCTTGAAAAGTGGAGGTAAAAGTATGAGGGGATTAGAAGTTGCAATTACATGTTGGAAGGTTATAGTAAGTCTATTATGGACAAATATTAATGAGTAAAGAGTAGGTTGACTATTATTTGATTTTGTTATTGGAAAGGTGGTTCATTACAGTGATTGAAATTTATGATGTAACAAAGGAAATATTTAACACTGAATCTGGTAACTTAGGAAGTCGAAAAATAAGGAGGTAAGTTTATTATGAGAATTAATGTAATGAAGAAAGGCGATTCTATTTTAAATGTAACTGATAATATGGTAGTTGTTAAAAGACGTAACGGAGAGGTGGATGTGATTCCATTTTATAAGAGTGGAAAGGTATGGAGGGTTGATCAGGAAAATACCGTAACAATCGGATATGGAAACAATACAGTTGAGGAGGTAGTAGCAGAAGGGAATGTAACAGTCACTACTTTTTAATAAGCATTTGAAATATCAGAAGAAAGGGATTTGGAGGAAAAGAGATATGGAGAGAAAGAATACGGAAAAAAAGAGTACAGAGAATAAAAAGGATAAGGCATTTGTAGCAGTAGTGAGTGGACTTACAAGTAATCAGGCAGGAGAATTAGCAAGAGCGCTTATAAATGCTAAGCAGAGGTATGCACCGAAGTCAAGAGGAACGATTGCAACTGGAAATCAGAAAGATGTAGGAAATATGATTCAGGGGAAAAAAACAAAAAGAATTTCAAAAAAAGATTGACGAACAGGGAGGTTTGTATGAAAATGGTAAATGAATATGTTAGATTTAAATATATGGTAAAATTAGAGGTGCAAAATGGAAGAAAATTATGTGTATCCAGCAGAAGTTAAGGAAGAGAATGGATTGTATCAATTAAGATTTATTGATTTTCCAGAAATTACATTAGTTGAAGAAGAGACAATGGATGAGTTGATTCGTTCAGCTCAGGAGAGCCTTGCATTGGCGATACTTGATTATGAAAGTATGGGGCAGGAACTTCCGAAACTAACAAGTAATAAAAGTGACGTGATATATATTCATGTCTGGCTTCCGTACTTTAGAAATGCAACAAAGGAAATTTATGTGAAAAAGAATGTTACAATACCTCAGTGGTTGGATCTTTTAGCAAAAGAAAGTAATATAAATTATTCGGCAGCATTGGTAAAAGGAATAAAACAGGAACTTGGAATCAAAAGTTAAGTGTAGTAGATATGGGGAGATAAATAAAATTATTGATTTTGCTCATGGCAATAACTATATACAGAATTTTTTAGTAAAAAAGAGATGACAGAAGCAGGATTTCATGCTATACTTGAACTAGTGTCAGAAGGATGATTTACCTTATGAAATATGTCCAAATTGTTAACATGCATGAAAATGAGTTACTGTCAGAATATTCTGACAAATACCTGCAAAAACAGGCTCTGGAAACCGCATAAAACCTAGGTTTTTGAAGGGGTACTGTAGCAATGAGGTACTAGCCCGTGAGGGCATTGACACCAAGCACCTTTAAAGCATACTTCAACTCAGATACATTATGTAGCAATGAGGTACTAGCCCGTGAGGGCATTGACACTCATGGTGCTTTGGTAGCACCAGTTGTGAGGTAATATAGCGTAGAAATGAGGTACTAGCCCGTGAGGGCATTGACACTGATTTGAAAAATTAACGAATGACATAGTCATCCTTTCCGGGTAGAAATGAGGTACTAGCCCGTGAGGGCATTGACACGCCAATGTAGATGGAATTTCCAGCACACGCATCTCAACGTAGAAATGAGGTACTAGCCCGTGAGGGCATTGACACTTCCTTAAGGAATGCCAGATGATCTTGTAACAAAGTCGTCGTAGAAAAGAGGTACTAGCCCGTGAGGGCATTATGTTACATTGGCGATTACTAAAACTTTGTCTTTAATCTTATGAAAGTCTTATGCAAAGAGGCATGAGACTTTTTTTATGAAAAAAATTAAAAAAGAGTTGACAAACGAGATGATACGTATTACAATACGTATTATAGCAACAAGGAAACATAATTCATCCTTAAGAGCGCAAGCTTGAGAGGAAAACCAGATTTTGAAAGGTGGAGAAGATTATGAAGAAAGAAACGCTCTTAGATATCGGTGAGGTAGTTGTTAACGTAGCAGCAGAACTTTTAAAGAATAAAATTGAAAAGAGCGTAGAAGGAAAACAGTAATCAAGAGTAGAAGTAGTTACTTGGTAATGTAGGTTTTGAAAAATGGGAGGAGTCTATTATGAATAAAGGAATCTTGTTGTTGTTTTTGAGTTGGTATAGAAAAGAGAATCGAGAGAGAAACTATATAGTCGAAAATGATCAAGAAGGAAAGATGTATCATGGAATTCAAACCGATGATGCACCTGTGAAGTATCTGCTTGATTATGCAGCATCTCAGGAAAATCAAATTGGAAAAGTGATTTGTATTGTGACTCAGGCAGTTAAGGCGCAGAATTATTATGAAAAATTTCAACAAATGGTGATAGATTATATTGAGGAAACACCAGCTTTAAAAGAGTTTTATAATGGTGAAGAACCAGTATTTTCTCAAATTGATTATAATGAAAATGTCGAATCAACGGAGAAAAGAGCTTTCAGTATATACAGTCAACTATCGAGAGAGTTATTATTAGAAGATTCAGCAAATGTATATATTGATTATACGGGAGGGCTAAGAGATACCAGTTTCCTAATGACAGTAGTGATACGTTATCTGGAATATATGAATTTTAAATGCAAGAAAATTGTTTATAGCAATCTGAGACAGTCAAGAGATAGTGGTATTATTCAATCAATAGATTGCGTGTATGATCTGTTTACTTTGATCAATGGAGTGGATCAGTTTGTAAGAACCGGAAATGCAGAGCTTTTGGAAGAGTGTTATAAGAATGAAACCGACAAGGAAACTCGTGATTTGCTCTCACTGATTGTTCGTTTTTCACAGGTAATAGGAATTTGCAATATTAGAGAGTTGGACTTGCTGCTACCGCAAATTGGAGAAAAGCTTCAAAATTACGGAAAAAAGACTGAAAAGCAGAGTTTGTATTTAAGAATGTTTTCAGATATGATTCAGATCATACGGCAAAAATTGTATATAAAAGAAGGGACACAGCTTACTTATCCAGACTTAATTCGTTGGTGCTTGGATAATAATATGATACAGCAGGCCTTAACTCTATATATAGAAAAGATGCCAGTTTACTATTATGAACAGGGTTTACTGGAAATGCCAGAAGATTTAGGAAAAATCCCATTTGGAACATCGAAAGAAGCACATGCATTTTATACCAAATTATTTGATGATCGCTTGATCGATAAAAATATACAGGAATTTAAAAATGCGCTAAAACTTCTTGATACAGACAGTGAGTACTTTTCCTTGAATGATGTGAATCAGTTAAAAGAAAATATGAGTACAAAATGTCAAAAAGCAGTAGATTGTTTGCTATATTTTTTGAAAAAATATTATATAAATGGAATAGGTGAGCGTAGTTATACCCGAATGAAGGTAAATCCAAGCGGAAACAAATGTCCAGAAGCAAAAACTGGAGCTAGATTTATTAATCAAATTCGAGATAATTCAGACGCAGGAGCTTATTATTTTTTGTATAATGAAGAATATAAAAAGCCATTAGAGGGCACTTATGAAAGAAAGCTAAGAGCTCTTGAAAAGGTTCGTAATTCGCCTGTTGAAATAAAGGAAAGCCATGTAAAAAGAGAAACATTATATAATATGATGGAGTATTATTGTGCATTAAAATTGATTCGAAATAGGATCAATCATGCCAGCGAAGCAAAAATGACAGAGGATGAGCAGAAGGCAGCAGAGTTATTAAAAAATCGCCATAGACTTTCTGTTGAGGTTGAAAGCAAAAATATAAAGAGACTTATTTCAGATGGATTGAAAGCACATATTGAAGTAAACTAGTTAACGAAACATAATCCATTTTAAAGTAAAAGGACTTCGTTGTAATGACTAACGCAGATGAAGTACAAGCCCGTTAGGGCATTAACGAGGAAAATTAACATAGTAAAAAAAGGTATTGAAAAAGAAAATGAAAAATGATATATTAAAAACAGTAATAAAAAATCTGAAAAAGAAAATAAAATTAGCAATAATGCACAAAAAGTGCAAGGTGATAAGAATAGGAGGAACAGCAGATGTCGCATTTTTTAACAATACTGGAAGTATCACAGAAACAGGCTTACATCTTTTCAAGCAATATGCTCAAAGATAATGTTGTAAATTCAGCGGTAATTGCATGGATTATGAGTCCTAAATACTTTTCAGAAGTAATTGGTGATAGGAACATTTTTGATGAAGAGAAAAACGTTGTTTACTCTGGAGGAGGACATGTTGTACTTGAGTTTGCAGATAGAGGTATCGCAAAAGATTTTGTGAAACACATTACATTTCAAATTCATCATGATTATCCTGGAATTGAGGTTTTCTCAGTAACGAAAGAGTTTACTCAGGAAGAGTTGAATACAGAAGCAGGAAACTGCTTAAAAAAATTAACAGCTGAATTGGAAAAAAAGAAGTCAGTTCGTTTGTCTTCTTTTCATCAGGGAAGCTTTGGAATAGAGACGATTGATTCAAATACACTTAAGCCTAGACTGGCAGGAAAATATTTAGGTAGTGAAATGCCAGATGACGAAAGAGAGATAGAAAAACGCTTGGCGCCTGATAATTATAAATTGGTGGATAAATTTAAAGAACTTGGCGGTTCAAAGGATGAGTCAAATTTTATTTCAGTCGTACATATTGATGGAAATGCAATGGGAGCACGCGTAGAACGTATGTATGAAAACAATAAGCTTCCGTGGGAAGCATTTAAAGTGCATTTACAGGCATTTAGTAAAGCCATTGACAAGGATTTTAAAGATGCTTATAAAGAAATGACAGATCAGGTAAGAAAAAATATAGAATCTGGTCGATTGGCAGATTTGAGTTTGAAAGAGAAAAATTTCCCAGTAAGACGAATTATTACGGCTGGAGATGATATCTGCTTTGTATCAGAGGGTCGAATTGGTATTGAATGTGCCGTTTCTTTTATTAAAGCATTAACAAAAAAAGAAAATGAGGAAGACAAAGAAGGCTATGCAGCCTGTGCTGGTATTGCGATTGTTCATCAAAAGTATCCGTTTTATCGAGCATATGAATTGGCGGAAAGTTTGTGTAGCAATGCAAAAAAGTTTGGAGTAAAATGGAGCGATGATGAAACTGGAAGTGAAATCTCCGCAATTGATTGGCATGTGGAATTTGGAGAGATGGGAGATACGCTCAGCGAAATACGCCAGCAATATTGTGCAGCAGATGGCAATAGATTAGAAATGAGACCATATATTGTAAAGGTGAATCAGATAAAGGATGTTTCTGGAAAGGAAAAAGAACCGAGTTGTAAAGAAATTTCTAACGATATCCCTTGGTACTCGGAATTTAAGAGCCAAGTAGAAAGAATCCAGAAAAGAGAGTTTATCGATGCTCGAGGAAAAATGAAGGAACTAAGAAATGTATTAAAGCAAGGGCAGGAGGCAACAAAAGCTTTTATACAGTTCAATAAAATGGAAGATGTTATGTTGAGTGGAATGCAGAAAAATATGACTGATCATAACAAGGTGGGTACTGGACAAGCACAGAAACGAGAACTGTATCCAGCAATGAGAAATGGTTTGAAGGATGAGCGTACAACGGTAAGATCGGCTATATTTGATGCATTGGAAATTTGTGATACTTATATTGGCTTTGAGGAGGACGCACAGTGAAAATAAAAATGGAACTGTTATCGGATGCTATCTTTGGTAATGGCATGAGTGTACCAGGCGGTGAAGATATTTCTGTTTTGCGGGATATGTATGGCTTCCCATACTATAAAGGTAGTACGTTTAAAGGAGTATTTCGAGAAGAATTATATCGATATCTTGAATGGACCCAGAACCCAAATCCAAAGAAAGAGGTGGATCGATTATTGGGATTTGGTGGTGATGACAATGTGTTGAATAATGATAAAATTGTGTTCTCGGATTTTTGTATTTCAGACAAAGTGAAAGATATTGTACTTGCAGAAATCGGGGAGAATCAGCCGGATCAGGTATTAGATGCATGTACTCATTTAAGAACATTTACAAGTATATCAGAGGATGGAAGTGTAAAAGAGGGAACTTTACGTATTGGAAGATGTATTGATAAGGGACTTTGTTTTTACAGTGAGTTGAATTGCCAAAAGAAGGATGAAGAATTAGTAATTGGGGTATTGAAGTTAATTAAATGGATCGGAACGATGAGAAATCGTGGATTTGGAAAAGTGAAAATTACCATTGTAAAGGAGTAAAAGAATGGCTGAGTACGAATATATTAAATACATAATCAGAAATAAAGAGCCACTTAGAATTGCCGATGATAGTACTAGTCAGAGTGGACAGACTGTGACTTTACGATATATTCCAGGAACGACAATGCGTGGATATATTATCAATAAAATGGCACCCAGTTCTGATTTTGAACAGCTGAAAGAAGAATTATTTTCAGAACAGGTAAAATATTTAAATGCATATCTGTGTGTGAAAGAAAAAAACAATGAGAAAAACAGTCGAGTGCGATTTAAAACATTAGTACCATCTCCAAAGGGATTTTATGAGAATAAGAAAGAAGTAGATGGGAAAAAACAAATTGAAAATGTTGTGATAAACGGTGCATTTACTGGTGGATACAAACGTGCATCGTTGGGAAGATATTGTTATATTCAGGATAATTGTGTCTATTACTATAATGTCAGTACAGCATCTGATATGAAAATTAAAATTGATCAAAAAGGAACTGAAGAGCAGAGTGTATTTCGAAATGAATACATTGAAAAGAATCATTATTTCACTGGATTTATTGCTGTAAAACAGCATGAAACAGCAGAAAAAATAAAAAAGTTGTTTGAGAAAGAATTGATTCTTGGAAATGCTAGATCATCTGGTTTTGGAAAGTGTGAAGTGGTAAGTTGTGAGTTGATAAAGGAACTTCCATATCAGGAGTACTTGCCGTGTGAAGATCAGAAAAACGATTGTTATATGATGTTGCTTTCGAATACCGTATTGAGGAACAGAGATGGCGAACTTTGTGGCTTTACTCCGGAAATGGTAGCTGAACTTGGAAGGCGGTTAGAGGTAGACGATTTAAAGATTCAATATTGCTCTACATCGACAGTAAATGTACGTGGATATAATCGAACTTGGGGAATTAGACTGCCATCAATGACTGCATATGAATCAGGAAGTGTATTTCATTTGACGTTTTCAGGAGTATTAACACTTTCAAAAATGCAGAAGATTGTAGAGAGTGGAATTGGAATTCGTCGAAATAGTGGTTTTGGAACTGTTATGTTCCTGAAGGATTATGAAGGTGTACGATATAAAGAAGCAAGAAAGTATTTCGAGGATACTGATAAAGAAGCAAGACAAGATCAAGAAAAGCAGGAAGATACTGAAAAAGTAATAAAAATTGTGGCAAGAAAATACTATCGGAATATGTTGGCAAGAAAACTTGAAGCATATATTAATGAAGTGGGTGCGGGAAAGAAAGAATCATTCTGTGATATTCGCACAAGTAGTAGCCAATTAGGTACGATTGATTCTATATTGACGGCACGTAAATATGATCCTCAGAAAGCAAAGGAAGCATTAATACAATATCTTCAACATGAAAATGAAAAGGCAGATAAAAATAGTGCTCATAAAGGTCATAATAGCCTGAAAAAAATGGAAAAATTTGTGCAGGAAGCTATATTTGCAAAAGGTCTGGATGAAATAGCAGGTTTTTCAGGAAAAGAACCTGGGAAGATTATGGGAATATCTACGTCAGAGTTACTTTCAAAAGATGAGGAAGATAGAATGAAGCTAAAGTTGATTGTAGACTTGATCCGATTTAAAAATAAGGAGGAGAAATAAATGGAACAAAGAAAATCCTATGATAAAATCCTGAAATATTCGGTGACAGCAAAGTGTACAGAGCCTCTCCATATTGGAAGTGCATCAGGCGCAAAGGAAGAGGTTTTGGTACATCCTGTGGATGATATTCCATTTATACAGGCAACTAGCATAGCTGGCGTTTTTAGGGGATATTATGAGCAGACATATGGAGAAGAAAAAGCAGCAGAGTTATTTGGACATAGAAGGTTTAAAGAAAAAACTAGCAATAAAAATACAGAAAAAGACTCAGAGCATGAAAGTAAAATTCGATTTACAGATGGAAAGTTTCTAAATAACGAAAAGCTGATTTTTGAATTACGGCCTAGAGTCAGCATTAATAAGCAGATGGGAACTTGTGAAAAAAGCAGCGATGAAAAAACAAAGCGTGAATCTGGTCATAAGTTCAATATGGAGTATATAAGTGCTGGTGCTGAGTTTACATTTTGCATTTATCTATATGGCGCAGACGAACATGAGAAAGAAGAAGTAGAGGACATTTTTTCTGCTCTCAATAACGAAGTATTGCAATTTGGTGGACAAAAGAGCAACGGATGCGGTTATTTTAAAATAGAAAAGCTTTTGTATCGAGAGTTCAATATGAAAAATTTGAAGGATCGAGAACAGTGGGCAGATGAGGATATACTTTCGGAAAGAGAGTATAAAAATTTAACAGATGTGCTCTCAAACGCAAGTTATTTAAGAAATGCGTATACAATTAAAGTGAATGCATGTACAGAAGGAGTATTGCTTGTTAAGAGTATTGCAGTATCAGATATTGGTACTGGTAAGGAAGCTCCAGATTGTGAAAATATTAAAAATGGAAATGGAGACTATATTGTTCCTGGAAGTTCTTTCAAAGGTGCAGTGCGTGCACAGATGGAACGAATCGCTTCATATTTAAATTGCGTCGAACTGATAGAGGATGCATTTGGACAGAAGAGTAATGAAAAAGTTCAGGGAAGTGTTGGAAACCTCTACTTTTTTGATTCAATAGTTGGAAAACAGAAAGTAAATGAACAAATGCCGATTGCTCATCGCATCCATATTGATAAATTTACAGGTGGTGTTATTCATGGTGGCCTGTTTTCAGAAAAAAATGTTACGGGCGATATGACTATCAGAATTGTTATAAAAAATAATAAGAGTACGGATATCTCAGATAAAGTTTGTGGCCTTTTGATTATGGCTTTAAGAGATCTTGCAATTGGTGCAATGAGTGTCGGAGGCGGATATAGTGTTGGAAAAGGAATTTTATCTGTAAAAAAGATTATAATAGATAAAAATTCAAATCCAAAAAGTAGATCAGAGATTGATTTTAGTCAGAAAAAAATTTTTGATGAAACTGGAATTATAAAAGCGTGTTTGACATCAGTGCAGAAAGGATAATATGTATGGGATATAAAGTAGAGTCAATTAATGCAGAAGAGGCGAAAAAGGAAATAGTAAGCTTTGATTATGCATTAATTTATATGATAAGTGAAGTGATACTAAAAAGAATAGATGAATTGGAAGTCATAAATTGGAAAGAATGCGAGGAGGCAAGATTTTTTTCGAAGAATAAGGAGATTCATTTCTTTCGAGAAGACGATACACTGCAGGCTGTGAAAGTGTCCGACAATGCAAATGAGGATAAAATGGATTCCATGCAGAAAAGGTATTATCTTGCTAGTAAATTTCGTGATCTTGGACAGTATGTTTTGGTAAAAGAATATCTGAAATATGATGAGGACGGACAGGTGCAGGTTGCACAGACACGTCTCATGGGAATTGAGTGAGGTAGCAACATGGGAAAGAAAAAAGAAGAAAATCCGTTGGCAATGATGATGATGGGTGGTGGAGTAAAAGATAATAAGAGCTATAAAGAGCTTTCATCCAAGCCCAAAAATTATCAAAATAATAGTGCACCTAGAAAAAATAACATCTCTAAGGTTGAAGATGATCGCTATGTAGGTGCTCCGTATAATTTTGTGCCTTTTACACAAAAAGAATATGAATATTCAAAAGAACAACTTCCGACGCATGATAGTATGAATGAGGAATTGATTTCAGGAGAGCTTGTCTATGAAATGACAGCAGAAACTGATATTTTTGTGGATGATGGAACCGATGCGCATCATTTCAATAAAAATGCAAAAGGACAGTATTCAATACAGGGAAGCTCTGTGAGAGGTTTGATTCGAAATAATGTGCAAATTTTAGGCTTTTCAAGCATTGTAGATGATATTGATGACTATGCACTGATGTATCGAAATGTAGCCGGAGGTGCAGAAAGGGAGCGCTATAATACAATTTTAGGCAATGCAGTTATTAATCTTGGAATGAATCCTAAGACGAAAAAACCAATAACAATGAGTATTTTAAAAAACGTCAAAGCAGGCTATATTCGTCAGGAAAACGGACAATATTTTATCTATCAGACTTGTGTGGATAAGATTGATAATAAATACGAAGATATGAATTACTATATTCTGAGTGAGAAAAAAATTATTGAAGATTATAAGCTTTATAAAAAAGAAAACAAAAAAGATTTTCAATATGATTTCTTTATTCAGAAAAATGAAATACTACAAAATACGTTACAAAGTACCTTCCCTAAAGTAATGAATAAGCGTGGAAACCCACGGTATATTGGAATAAAAAATACAAGTTATAAACCATATTATCATCGGATTTCATATTTAAAAACTGGTATAAAAACAGTTACTGCAGTTGGAAAACCAGAAAAATATAAAACAAATGGAAATCAAGGTTATGTGATTAGTTCAGGTTTTATGAATGATAAGAAGGCAGTTTATATTATTCCTGAAATTGATGAAACAAAAGAAAAAATAATCATTTCACCAAAAGATGTTGAAGCATTTAAAGTAGATATTGAAAAGAGAAAAAATACTTTGAAACAATTTGGTGGAAGAGACTTTTTTGATCTTCCGGCAGAAGGAGAAACGAAGCCTGTTTTTTACATTAGGCTAGATGGGAAATTGTATTTTGGTTTTACACCGAGATTGCGGTTATTTTATGATTACACTGTAAAAGATGGGTTAAAAGAAAGAAAAAATACCGAAACAATCGATTTTGCTAAGGCAATGTTTGGATATAGCAATGAAAAGGAAAGTTATAAGTCTAGGCTGTCTTTTTCTGATGCGATTGTAAAGAATCAATCAGTAACGGAAAATGGAGTGAAAAAGGTGATTCTTTCGGAGCCGAAACCAACTAGTTATATGGATTATCTGAATCAGGATAAGTATCAGAATGCAATCACTTATAATACAAGAGGATTTCAGCTACGAGGTGTAAAACAGTATTGGCTACACCAATCGGCTGGTGAAAATATCGAATTAAATGATAAGGAAAAGGTTTCTTCTGGAATCAATGCCCTTCCTAGAAAGACAGTTTTTACAGGAAAGGTGCGTTTTAAAAATTTAACAGAAGAAGAATTAGGATTACTTCTGTGGGCAATTCGATTGGAAAAAAAATCGCAGATGAATATAGGAAAAGCGAAGGCGTATGGATATGGACGAGTTTCGGTTATAATTAAGAGTGCTAAAAAGATTAACCTTCAAAAATCATATAAAGAGTGTATTCTTGATCTGGATCCATTTGAAGATATAGATGTAGATAAGGAAATTGCTGCTTATAAAGAATTTATTGCCAAGAGCGAAAATTTGGAATCGGTAGAAAAAAGTCTGCGTATTAGCAGTTTCTTAGCGATGAAGGATTCTACAAAGATACCGAATAAAAATGATATTCGCTATATGCATATTGGAGAAGAGAGGGAATATCAAAATAGAACAAAACCGTTGCCAACAGTAAACCAGATTATTAAGAAATAAATTTTTAGCATTTTAAATAATTAGAAAATGAGGAACAGATATGTTTATAAATTACACCAACCACCCATCAGCCTCTTGGGGTGAAAAACAAACGGATGAGGCAAAGAAATATGGAGAAATTGTGGATATGCCATTTCCTAATATTTCTCCGCAGATGACGGCTCAGGAACTGATGAAACAGGCAAAAGAACACGGTGATAATATAATAACAGTTGTTGAATATGAAGAAAACAGTGCTGTGTTATGTCAAGGAGAATCAGTATTTACTTATATGCTAGTAAATTATTTGCTGAGTAAAAAGCTTGGTGCGCATCGTTGGCAGAGCGGTTTACGTAACCTAAAGGTATTGAGTGCTGTTTCAGAGAGAAGGGTTGTTGAGATCGTAGATGGCGATGTTACACAGAAAAAATCAGAATTTTTCTTTGAAGGTTTTCGTGAATACACCAATGGACGAAATGTGGTGGACACCACGAATTTGCAACCGTCTCTTTATGAAAAAAAATTTCAAAATTCAAAATTAGAAAATGGCGATAAGATCCTAATTACTCAGTTGGGAAAGGGGGGATATCTGAATACAAATTATGTAAATAAAGATGGAAAACCGATTGCATCTACGGGTTATGCATTTGATGCAGTTGTAAAGGAAACAAATCCCAATAAATTATTGCTAATTGGAACCAAAACGTCAGGATGGTCAGAAGTGCTTGAATGGTATAGTCTGCACTTGTCAGAAGAAAAAAAGGCAGAGGCAGATAGACTTGGAAAGCAAATTGTAGATCAGAAGGGTGAAAATATTGACTGGAAATTGGTTGAAGAGTTTATCAGGAAGGAGGCACATTTTGAACAGGTTCGAATTGCGATTGTTGAGCCAGGAAGCACACAAGAAGAGTTGGAAGAATATCCAAAGCGTTTATTGAATGCTTTGGAAGACGTCGTTGATAAAAAGAAAAATATAGAGATCATTTTTGATATTTCAAATGGTTTTCGTTCTATGCCATTGTATATCACGATGTTTGTACGATATGCTGGAATGATTAGCAGAAGTGAGATTAAATATTCGATGTATTATGGAATGTTCGAAGCAAGAAAGGGATCAAGCACACCACTTGTTGATCTTTCAGCTGTATCTGAATTGACTGATTGGGTAAATGCTATTAGTGAGTTTCAAAGTCTTGGTAGCGTAAAAAGACTTTGTGAGTGTCTAAATAGAGAAGCAGAAAGACAAAAAGATCAGAATGAGCGGAATCAAATCAAAACGGTGCTTCGCAAGTTTGAACAGTTTGATTATGCATGGAATGTAAATAATTCTTATTACATGGAAAGTGGAATTCAGTATATCATTAATCTTAATGTAGAAAATACTTCACTTTCTGATCCGGCAAAATTAATGCTTGGAAGTCTTAGAGATGAGTTTTCATTACGCTTTAAAAAAGAGGATAATTACAATAATGCATGGTTGTTGATACGATTGTCAGAATTATTTACCGAACAGGGAAGATATGGAGTAGCAGCGGTAGCATTTCAGGAGGGCTTTATAACATATCTAATGGAACGTTATCTAAGGGGAAAGATAATGGAAACACTTAATTTGTCAGGGGATGCTTTCGAAAACTATATGCAGGTATTTGATAATCGCGATTTGGTAAAGAGTCATTGGGAGAGAAAGATAAGGGCAAGTAAAAAAGAGTCATATAATGGAAGAATGGATAATTTCATGGAGTATTATTTGGAAATAAAGGATAATATTCGTAATGTTGAATCCCATATGATTCGAAATGAAAACCCACCAACATTATCAAGAATTAAGACCTGGCTGACGGAGTCTCAACGACTTCTTAAAGAAGATATGTCTTGCATTGTAAAAGGAAGAGGAAGTCTTGGATTTGCAAATTTATTTACTGATTTTATTGTAGAGGATAAGAGTAATTATATATAAGTATTTGGTATTCACTATATGGACGGCTAATAAATTTTGACAGATAATAGACTTGTGAGGGATACTAATTAAAAAGTTCAGCCTTAATTATTTAGGTTGAACTTTTTGAGTTAAGCGGAGGAAAATTATGCCGGCAGATAAGGAATCAATTAAGGTCACATTTTTTGATGAAAAATTTAAAAATCTTTTACGTGACTATTATAGTTACGGTTTTGGCCGTTTGAGTAATGAAAACGGGGTGAAGGAAGCAACTCAGGATATAGACCGAGAGCGCTTGAGCAATATATTTCGAGATGATATGAAATGGGAAAATTCTGGAGATAAGGTTAGTCTTACTACATCAAGATATTCGCAAGAAATGAACGTAAATCCGTTCCATAAGGTATATCATTTTTGCAAATATAAATCAGAAGATTCTGCATTTTTCTTTCATACAATGGCGGCTTTAAGCGATCAGTTATGTGTGGGAGATGATGCATATGAGATACTTGCTAGAAATAGAGAATGTGAAGGTAAGACCACGAAATCTGGAGAAGATTTCTTGTCAGAATACGAGTATATGAGAAAAAAAGATTTGAAAAAGAAAGAGTACAAAACGTCTGATTTGATCAATTTTTATCCAAAAATATTGGAAGTAAAGGGAAAAACAGCAAATGACAACAATATCAATAAAAAGTATAATTTGAAATTACAGGAATTAAGTTCACTTGGCATCATCAGACAGACACAGCGCATCGGTCTAAAAGGGAAAAAGGGAGACCGCAGATGGAGTGTAGATGGCTTGCCAACAATGAGAAGATTGTTAGATGAAGGAAAAAAGGCAAACAAAGATTTTGAATTCCATTTGCAGTGTCTGCTTGATTTTTATTCGAAGTATTACATGTTTGGTGAGGTTGGTGTGTTTTTGCTAGACAGAATGGAAAATAGTAGCATGAGTCCGTTTCGCTTGAAGCATGAACATTATATGCAGGCATTAAATGATTATAATTGTATTGATCTGCTTTATGCAATTGAGCAAGGCAAGTGGTGTAGAATCCAGTATAAGCATGGAATGAATGGAGAGAAAATAGAGCTTCTTTGTTATCCGATTGAGATCAGAGTTGGATTTCGCAATGGAAGAGAATCACTAGTTTATTATGAGCCGTTTAAGGAGTGCTATACGACATTACGTTTGGAATTCATCGAGTCAATTTATTATTGTGAAGATCAGGAGATAAGACAAGTATTGCAAAAATATGATGAGCGTTATACGAATGAATTTATTGATATGGAAATAGAAAACGCCAGAAGATCTATCAAAAACTCATGGGGGATATCAACTACAGTTGGTCAGCAGAAAAATGCAATGACTCCAGCCATTTTGCATAAGGTAAAGATGCGAATTGCATTTGATCCGAAGATGGAAGGCTTTATTCGAAGACGTTTGCAAAGGGAGTGCCGTTTGGGACAGGTAGTAGTAAATGAGACGGAGGGTTATATTGATTTTGAAGTTGAGGTGACGGATGCAGGAGAATTAATTCCATGGGTGAGGAGTTTTTACTGTCGAATTATTTCTTGTGAAGGTATTCCAGAGGATCGCTTCGAAATGAAAAAAGATGTAGAAATGATGCTTCAAAGGATAAAGCCGGACTATGAGGAAAAAAGAAAAGACTTGTCTAGCAGTATGATATCACAATTGAAGTTACAAAAGGATAGATGGCAGATTCCAAATGAAATTCAAACAGTATTTCCAAAAGGGACTCCTGCTCAGATACATAGTAAGATTTTTCATGAAATATTCAGTGCTCGATATTATATTATAGCAGAGTCGTTAATGCAAAAATATAGATATAATATGAGTGGTGACAGTTTCGCAGAAGAAAAGAGGAACAAACAAATTATAAGAGCGGCAGTGAGAAAATGTGAAAAGCAAATTGGGGAGAATACCGGACGTAATATCAATGGGGATGTGAAAGCTCTGCTGGAAGATCCTCAGTATGGGTTTGTGATTAAGAAGGAAAACAGCAAAGAGTCAGTTAATGACAGAAAGCACAGTGAAAAATATAATTTTTATGAGTTAACAGGAAAGATTCTGGATATGGAGGAGCCTGCTTTTTATAAAGATATTATTCCATTATCAGAAATAGAAAAAAGGTGGTTGTTATCGGTACTAGATGATTCAAAAGTCGATTATTTCTTAAATAGAGAAGAAATAAATGCAGTTAAAAAAAGCATACAGGAAAATGTTTTTACTGATAAAACTTTTTATGATAAAGCTGAACATATTCATATGGAAGTGCTTCCTATGAAATATGTTAAATGTTTTGATCAGTATCATATACAGGATAACCGTAAGGAAAAAGAGTATGTGATGATGTTAGCCAAGGCGATTATAGATAGAAAAACCGTCTTTATCCGATATCATACATTAACTGGCAAGATAAAGGAAGGAAATTATAACCCAATTTTATTAGAGTTCTCAAAGGACCATAATCGTTTTCAGGGATATTTTGAAATTTCTAAAACAAATAAAATAGTGATTTTTAATCTGTCGAATATACAGAATGTTGAGGACACTGAAGAAAAATTCGATATTGAGCAGGCTAAGATGAATTTACAAAATTACTTGAATTGGCAAGGGCTTTCTACAGAAATTCAGTTTAGCGATGAAAAGAATACTGCGGATCGAATTTTGACAGAACTTGCCCCATGGAAGAAGAAATGCACATATGATAAAAATAGTGGAATTTATCAGCTCAAAATTGATTATCAAAAATCAGATCAGTTGGATTTGGTGATTCGTCTTATGGGATATGGATCAACAATTCAATTTAAAAAGGAAGACGATCCAATCTATATTGAAACCAAAAGAAGGCTTGAATGCCAATTGAAGCATATGGCAGAAAATGAATGCAAGTGAAGATAATTGTAAGCAGCTGTAAAAGAAAAATGCAGCTGCTTTTTCTATGTGAAAATTGGATACCGTTTTTTCCTGATATTGAAATGCGAAAAAATTGGAAATCCAATATAATGAACTCACAGTTAAGGATAAAACATCAAATAAAGAGAAGGGAGACAAACATATGTCAAAGAGTTTTAAAGAATGCGCAGTAGAAATTGCAAAGGAAGCAGCATGGGCAGGATTTGTAGTAGCAGCGACAACTGCAGTTGAACTGACCCTTTCTGAAATACGAAATAATAGTCAGGACGATGATGAGGACGATGACGAGTATTATTAATGAGTAAGGAAAAAGATAGGAGGATGATGTAATGAAGAAGAATACAAAGAATGAGTCAGCAAAGGCTTCAAAGAGAAATCAAAGTACTTGGAAGATTGATGTTACGAGTAAAGGTAATACTAAAATACGCGGAAAAAATGAAAATGTAGCCAATACCAATATCACAGTAAATATAAATGTAGCTCAAAATAGTGACATTAAAACAAAATGCATCGTAGGAGAAATGTTGAGAGTTCATAGCTATTTAAAATATAAGGATGATTTGTAGCAGGAAGTTAAAGTTTTTGATAAAATTGATAATACTAGAAAGGGGGTGTAATTATGGCAGGCGAGTTATTAAGTGTTTTGGGTCATGCGGTTGTTGATGCGGTAGTAATTGTTGTTAAAAGTAAGTCTGGAAAGTAATGGAAAGTGAAGAGAAGAACATGCTCTGGCCTATATGGCTGGGGCATGTTCTTTCTGTATAAATACGTATGGCATATGTGAATTGAAAAGAATAAAATGGTTTTAATACCAATACTCCATCAATTCTTGTGTAGTAACAAATCCCATTCCTTTATAAATCTTAAACGCAGCCTCATTTTCCTCTGTCACATGAAGTGTAACTGGGAAGGTGATCTCTGGCTTTTGCAAAAGCACGTTTACTGCATCGCGGCCATAGCCTTTTCCCTGATACTCAGGATGAATTGCAAGTCCATAGAGATTTGTCTGGTCTGGTTGGATTGAGGTTAATACAAGGCCGACAATTGTACCGCCTGCAGCAATGCACCAGATGGTTTCTCCAGTATCAAATGACTGCTCTAAGAATGCGATGGAATCTTCTTTTTCCATATCGAAGGCGGCACTGTGAACTGCGACAAGTGCAAGTAAGTCATCTTTTGTTGCCGGATAAAGAGTAACGGTGGTATTATTTTCTGCAATTGCAGCATCCCCAGCCACCTCAGGTCTTTTCTCTAACCTCATCAAATGCTCTGTTCCACTATATTCACAATCTAATACTTCCATTGTCATCAGCGCATCATAGCTGTTTCCATCTGGATAGAAGCATACTGGAGTTTCCTCGTATCCTTCCATAAGCTTCTGGAACAGACTTGTGAAAGCACCCTGGCAGCGATGAGTAGGACTTGTGAAGGCGCTAACCTCGAGATAATCCTCAAGATCATAGCAAAAAAGTACACTGATGAGCTTTGGATTTTTTGAAGACTGATAATATAAATATGCAGTGCCGTCTTCTTCATCCAAATCTGGTACGGCAAGTTCAAGCTGCTCATAGCGGATACAGTCATCAATAAGCTCACGGATGGAAGCTTTATCCTTTTCTGTCAATTCAGTAAATTCTTTTATTTTAATCATGGAATACCTTTAACCTTTCTGCAGCAGATACCATAGGAATCTGTCTGCGCTTACAAACTGCAGTCAGTATACCATGAGTAGACAGAAAAAGACAAGAGATTCCTGAAAACAGTGGTCATTTATTTGGATTCAACGTCTGTAAGTCGTGACCTGAAAAATCGCCTTGAAAGTGCCTTCCATGAGAATGGAATGACTGGATACAGATAAGGATAGCCGCTTATCGTCTTGTTGCAGATCATAGAACTGATAAATAAAATAACACCTGCTGCAAAGCCACAGAAGTCGAAAATAGCAGTTAAAATAAGAGTCAGTATTCTCATAAATTTGAGTGCATAACCAAATTCGTAGCTTGATTGTGTATAATTGGCTACAAAAATAAATGCCATATAGACCATAGATTCCGAATTGAACCAGCCAGATTTAACTGAAAACTCACCTAAGACAATACCAGCTGTGATGCTAAGAGGTGTGGACAGCATATTTGGTGTGTTTACAGCTGCAAGACGAAGACCATCAAGTGCCAGCTCTAAAATAAGAAGCTGTAAAATGATGGGAACATTGATATTATCTTTTATAGCAATGAATGATAACCAATCAGGAAGCATTGTTGGGTGCATGGTAGAAAGTAGATACAAAACGGGAACAAAATATGTCATGAGTGCAATCAGAGCTCTTGTTAGGCGAAGGTAGGTGCCGGTGAGCGGAGGAAAATAATAATCGTCTGCTTCCTCAACAATATCAAACAAAGAAGAAGGAAGAATCATGGCACTTGGAGAGTTATCAACAAGTATTATCAGATTGCCCTCAAATACGGCAGCGCATGCAGCGTCAGGGCGTTCTGTAAATTTAAATTTGGGAAATGGATTAAACCATTTGTATGGAAAAATACATTCAGCTAAACTTTCCTGGTTCATAGTAAGTGATTGTACAGTGATATTTTGAATCCGTTTCCGTATAGATGATAAAAGCTTTTTGTCAACAAGATCGTCTAAATAGCATAAGCAGATATCTGTTTTGGAGCGTGTTCCAGCCTGCTGCATTTCCATGATTAGCTTCGGATCGCGGATTCGCCGCCGTATCAAGGCAGTATTACATACAAGTGTTTCAACAAAACCGTCGCGAGAGCCGCGCATGGTTTTATCTTTGTCAGGTTCAGATATGCTTCTTGCAGGGTAGCTGCGGCAGTCTATTATAAAAAGCTGATCATAGCCATCTATAATAAGAAGGCTCATTCCCTTTAATAGCGAGGTGACGGCAGGCGCAAAGTTTGCTTCCAGTTTGATTTCACAGTAGGGAAGCAAGAGGGTCAAAAAAGAAGATGCATCCGTTGGAAAATCTTCAGGCTGTTTGAAGGAGTCTGTTTTTTTAAACATAAATTCCAAAAGCTTTTCAAGTGTGTCGCTTTTGACAAAGCCATCAATGCAGTAAATAGCAGCTTTGTGTCCTTTTAATTCAATGATACGTGTGATAAGATCAAAGCTTTTGTTGATACAAAGAAGCTTGGAAAGATAGTTCATGTTGATATCTATATTTTTTGAAAGTTTTTCCATAATTGTAGTCCTTTCTAGTGGATCTTGTTTTAGTTTTTACCTATTTGGAGTGAATATGCTTTGAATCATTTTCCATTTTGGACAAAAATGTTTAAATATGGAATAAAATTTGTCGGTGATTTGTAGTTGAAAAAAATTTTACACATGTAGTAGGAAGTTACAAAAAATCAATAAAAGTCGATTGAACATCAAATTAAATGAGATTAAAGGGCGAAAGAGATTAAATTCGCACGGATCAACATTAAATTTGTCACTTGACAATGAAACTAAACATTGTTATGATTAGTCGTGCAGGCAGCCAAAAAATATTTGGGATGTTTGCAGCGAAAGCGTTGAATCGGAAGGATACAAGGGTGATTACATGAGTAATAAAGTTGTTTTTTCATTGTTGGTAGATAATGAAGCCGGTGTGCTGAGCCGCGTTGCCGGATTATTCAGCCGCAGAGGTTATAACATTGACAGCCTGACGGTTGGAGAGACACAGGATAAGCGTCACTCCAGAATGACAGTTGTGGCAGAGGGTGAGCCAGAGGTGCTTGAGCAGATTGAAAAGCAGCTCGCAAAGCTGGTAGATGTATCAAAGATTCAGATGCTGCCTGCTGATGCGTCTGTCTGTAGAGAATTGATTTTGATTAAGGTAGCAGCAAAACCGGAGGAAAGAGCGCAGGTAATTGCGATTGCAGATATCTTCCGTGCAAAGATCGTAGATGTCGGAGAAGAATCTATGATGGTTGAGCTTACCGGAAATGAAAGCAAGCTGGATGCTTGCACAAAGCTTCTTGAGAAGTTTACGATACTTGAGTTAGCAAGAACTGGTATCACAGGTTTGTCAAGAGGTTCTGAAAATAGCCTTTCCTAATGGAAATGCTTTAAAACATATCAATAGTTATATTAAAACGCGACATTGCAACTCTCTAATATTAGAGTCTTGTTTTGCATATTTAGTAGGGCAGCTGCTCTACAACACTATATGGAGGATAAAGTTATGGCAACAATTTATTATCAGAAGGACTGCAACCTGTCTTTACTGGAGGGTAAGACCATTGCAATTATCGGATATGGCAGCCAGGGACATGCACATGCAAAGAACGCAAAGGAATCTGGATGCAATGTCATTATTGGTCTGTACAAGGGATCCAAGTCTTGGGCAAAGGCAGAAGCAGAAGGATTTGAAGTATATACAGCAGCAGAGGCTACTAAGAGAGCAGATATTGTCATGATTCTGATTAATGATGAGAAGCAGGCAGCTATGTACAATGAGAGTGTAGCTCCGAACTTAAGACCAGGTATGATGTTAATGTTCGCTCATGGCTTTGCAATCCATTTCAATCAGATCGTTCCGCCGGCAGATGTTGATGTTACAATGATCGCACCGAAGGGACCAGGTCACACAGTACGTTCTACTTATCAGGAAGGCAAGGGTGTTCCGTGTCTGATCGCTGTTCATCAGAATGCTACTGGTAAGGCACATGATCTGGCACTGGCTTACGCATTGGCTATCGGTGGCGCAAGAGCAGGTGTTCTGGAGACAACATTCCGTCAGGAGACTGAGACTGACTTGTTCGGTGAGCAGGCAGTTCTTTGCGGTGGTGTTTGTGCATTGATGAAGACTGGTTATGAGGTACTTGTTGAGGCAGGTTATGAGCCAGAGTCAGCTTACTTTGAGTGTATTCATGAGATGAAGCTGATCGTTGATCTGATCAATGAGTCTGGTTTTGCTGGAATGAGATACTCCATCTCCAATACTGCTGAGTATGGTGATTACATCACTGGACCGAAGATCATTACTGAGGATACTAAGAACGCAATGCGTAAGGTTCTGGCTGATATCCAGAGCGGAGCATTCGCTAAGGAATGGCTGTTAGAGAGTAAGGTTGGTATGCCACACTTCTTGGCTATGAGACGTATGCAGGCTGAGCATCCAGTTGAGAAGGTTGGCGAGGAGTTAAGAAGTCTGATGAGCTGGAAGGATACAAAGAAGCTGATCGATAACTGATTTGATACAACAGCTGCAAAGCAGCGATTAAGCCCTAAGGGGCGGTTTTGCGCATGGTAGGCGCGGGTGAGCTTTTTAATATGTAGTTGAACTCACTTTATAAAAATTTTAGGGACTGGTGGAGAAATCTGCCAGTCTTTTTTTCGAAAAATCTTGTTTTTCTTTCGTGTATCAAGTATACTACAAGGGATATGAAAAAACCGATAGGTAATGACTGGATCTATTTGTGCAGCAGGCTGGCTGCTGATCAGTCAATAAAATAGAAAGATTGAGGAGTTTTCGTTATGGCAAATCAGAATGCAAATGATAATGATACAAATGTAATAAATGCGGATAATAATAGCAGCAATGCTAATAGCAATAGAAATGATGATCATGATGCATATGAGAAGGTCTGCTATGTCTGCCGCAGACCAGAGAGCAAGGCAGGAAAGATGATCACAATCTCTCCGGATATTACTATATGTAATGATTGTATGCAAAAAGCATTTAATCAGGTTAACAGTGGTAATTTCCCGAAAATGTTTGGAATCCCAGAGGGATTTCCATTTGCTGGGATGCCGGATGATCTGATGAATATGATGAGCGGTATGAATATGGGAATGCCGGAGAAACAGAAAATTAAGAAAAAAAAGCCTGATGATCAGGTAAAGCCAATTGACTTAAAGGCAATTCCGTCTCCACATCAGATTCATGCAAGCTTAAACGAATATGTCGTAGGCCAAGAGCACGCAAAGAAGGTTATGTCTGTCGCTGTATATAATCACTATAAGAGAGTGGCAGCACTTCAGCAAAAAAAGGATGTTGAGATTGAAAAATCAAATATGCTTATGATTGGACCGACAGGAAGCGGTAAAACATATCTAGTTAAGACATTAGCGAAGCTTCTTGATGTGCCGCTTGCTATTGCAGATGCAACATCTCTTACGGAAGCTGGCTATATCGGTGATGATATTGAGAGTGTTATCAGTAAGCTTCTTGCAGCAGCAGACAATGATGTAGAGAAAGCACAGACGGGAATTGTGTTTATTGATGAGATTGATAAGCTTGCAAGAAAAAGAGAGACAAATCATCGTGATGTAAATGGTGAGAGTGTTCAGCAGGGTCTGTTAAAGCTTCTTGAAGGTGCTGAGGTAGAAGTTCCTGTTGGTGCATCAAGCAAGAATGCGATGGTGCCTATGGTAACGGTAGATACGACTAATATTTTATTTATCTGTGGCGGCGCTTTTCCAGATCTTGATCAGGTCATTCGCGAGCGTCTGGCAAAGAAATCTTCGATGGGCTTTAATGCAGAGCTTAAAGATCACTATGATAATGAGAAGAATATTTTTCGCTATGTTGAGACAGAGGACCTTAGAAACTTTGGTATGATTCCAGAGTTTTTGGGACGTCTTCCGATTGTCTTTACATTGGATGCACTCGATGAGAAGATGCTGACAAGAATTTTGAGTGAGCCAAAGAATGCACTTTTAAAGCAGTACAGAGAGCTTCTTGCAATGGATGAAGTAGATCTTATATTTGAGCCGGATGCACTTGAGGCAATTGCTGCAAAGGCATTAAAAAAGGATACGGGAGCCAGAGCGCTTCGTGCCATTATTGAAGATTTTATGCTCGATATCATGTATGAGATTCCAAAGGATGATAATATTGGCCGTGTACGTATTACACGCGCTTACGTGGAGCATACAGGCGGACCTGTGATAGAACTTAGAGGACAGGAACCGCTTAGACTGGCGAGTGAAAACTGATCTATAAAAATATAATCCATATAATAAGAAAAAGGTGTCAAAACAGTTTAAAGTCTGTTTTTGACACCTTATTTTTAATTATTTGCTTCGTGTTCTGATTTGCTTTTCTTTCGATATGCACTCGGAGAGAGACCTGTAATTTTCTTAAATGTCTGTGAGAAATAGCCAGATGAAGCAAATCCACAGGAACTGCTAATTACGGACATAGAATAATCAGTTGTGGCCAGCAATTTTTCAGCTTTTTTGACACGTGCCTGCATAAGATAATTGATTGGAGAAATGCCATATTCATTAGTAAATGCATGAACAAGATAATATTTGTTGACATGAGAAAATCTTGCCAACTGTTCTAGTGTGATATCTTCCTCACAGTTTTGGTTGAGATACCGGCGTACAGAATCACATAGGTGAGAAGCTTTCTTGTTTGCTGGAGTAAGAATTGTTGAGAAATTTGTCTGGCGTCCAAAAAGAACAATAAGAATTTCCATTAAATCCTGACATATAGCTTCATACCCAGGTGCACGTGTTTCAATTTCTTTTAGCATCATCTGTAAATAGAAAACCATCGTATCCTTAATTTCTTTAAAATTAACAATACAAAAATTAGAATGATCATTTTCAGAGGAAAGTTCCAGACCTTCAATGCCAAGTACAATATATTTCATTGGATGGGAGTGAAGTCCAAGCTCAGTGTGTGAAATATTTGGATTGATGATAATTAAATCATTTGCTTTAACAGGGAAGATTTTGTCTTCTACCTGAAACTGTCCAATGCCTTCAAGAACATAAAAAAGCTCAGAACAATAGTGCGTATGAGGTGTGCTAAGCCAGTCGCCGCTGTAGGTAGCGGAGGAAATATAAAGAAGCTTAGCTTTGTTTCGGATTAAATATTCTTTTGTAATTGAGATGTCGTAACGTTCATCTGCCATAAAATCTCCTTTCAGTGAAAAAGAATCGTCGTAATGCTATGATAGCATAGAAAAAAAGAAAAGTTTATAATAAATTGTTATAAATTTAAAGAATATTGCTGAGCAATATCAATAAAGTCAAAAGAAAAAACTGTTAAAATATACGATAAAATAGTACTTTATCCTGAGAAAGAATATAAAATGCTGAAAAATATAGACGTGAAATCGCAAAAAAACGCTTGAAATAGCAAGATAATAACAAAACAGAGCAATATAAAAGTAGAAATAAGGAGATGGGAAAGTTATAATAAGATCATCAAGAACAGAAAAACAAATTTTTAAGGAGGAATTTATTATGAGAAAGAAATTAACAGCAGTCCTTCCGGCAGCAGCTATGTTTGCATATGCGCTTGCAGGAACTACAGGAATTGCACAGAATGTTTACGCAGCAGATGAAGAGGAGACATTAACAGTATGGTGTTGGGATCCTACATTCAACGTATATGCAATGAAGCAGGCTGAGGCTGCATACCAGAAGGATCACCCGAATTTCAAGCTTGACATTCAGGAGAAGGTTTACTCTGATATTGAGCAGAGCCTGATTACAGCAGCAGAGGCTGGTACATATGATACACTGCCAGATATCTTTTTAATGCAGGATTATTCTTTCCATAAGAATGTAACTAATTATCCGGAGATTTTCACTGAGTTAACAGATTCAGGAATTGATTTTTCACAGTTCTCAGCAGGTAAGTTGGCAGACTCTACAGTAGATGAAAAGAATTATGGTGTTCCGTTTGATAATGGTGCGACCATCATGGCAATTCGTTCTGATATGGTAGAGAAGGCTGGACTTAAGGTAGAAGATTTCATGGATACTACATGGTCTGAATTTATTGAGCTGGCAAAGAAGGTAGTAGAAGCAAATGATGTTCCGATGCTGACAAGCTCAGGCGGTTCAGAGATCGTAATTGAGATGCTGCAGTCTGCAGGCGCATCTCCGATTGTAGATGGCGAAGTTAAACTTGTAGATAACGAAGCACTGAAGGCAGCAATTGAAGTATATAAGCAACTGATCGACGAGGGTATCATGGTAGACTACACTGACTGGGATCAGTATATCGCTTCCATGAACAAGGGAACAGCAGCAGGCGTTATTCAGGGATGCTGGATCATGTCTTCCATTCAGGCAGCAGAGGATCAGTCTGGTAAGTGGGCGATCGTAAATATGCCGGCACTTGATGATATCGAGGGAGCAACAAACTACGCAAACTGTGGCGGTGCGAGTTGGGCAGTATCTTCTAACTGCAAGAATACAGAACTTGCTTTTGATTTCTTGAACTCTACTTTTGGCGCAGATGTTGATCTTTACGATGATCTGCTTGTAAATGCAGGTGCAATCGCAAGTTATCTGCCAGCTGCAGAGTCTGATGTATACAATGAGACTTCTGATTTCTACGGCGGACAGGCTGTATATAAGGATATCGTTGAATTTGCAGGACAGGTTCCGGGAATTGATTATGGCGCATATTATTCTGATATCAGAAGTGCACTGACGGATGCTGTTACAAATGTGGTTCAGAATGATGCTGACATTGATGAAGAGATTCAGAATGCACAGGATACCGTTGAGTTTAACATTAGCGAGTAATTAAGGAAATTCTGGTACCGGGAATGCAGTGCGTTCCCGGTATATTTTTATCACCATATTTGCCATAAAAATTGAATTTCTGCTTTAATACAGACATCTACAGAAAGCATTTTTGCATGGCTCTGAATAATTACAAAATAGAAAGGCGTGGTTAACGTGAAAAGACAAAAAACAAAGATGAGCCTGGAAAAAAGACATAATCTTACAGGATGGTTTTTCTTAATTCCAGCCGCACTTCTCATTTTTATATTCTGCTTTTATCCGATGGTGCAGGCATTTGTGCTTTCTTTTTCAAAAAAGGGTACAGGTGGCGCAAGCACTTTTGTAGGATTGGCAAATTATAAGAGAATCTTGAAGGATAAAACATTCCAACAATGCTTGTTTAATACTGTATTTTACTTTTTGATCCAAGTGCCGATTATGTTAATTTTGGCACTTTGTCTTGCTCAGCTTCTGAATAATCCAAAGATTAAAGGAAAAAGTATTTTCCGTACATTGATTTTTCTTCCATGTGCGACATCACTTGTATCATATTCTATGATTTTTAAATCGTTGTTTGCACAGGATGGCCTTGTTAACAATGTTATTGCAGCGATTGGTTTGACACCAGTAAATTGGTTCCAGGATGCATGGGCAGCACGATTTGTAATTGTAATTGCATTGATTTGGCGATGGACTGGCTACAATATGGTATTTTATCTTGCTGGATTGCAGAATATTGATTATTCAGTCTATGAGGCAAGTTACATTGACGGTGCAAGTCCATTCAAGCAGTTTACACGTATCACCATTCCACTGTTAAAGCCGACCATTTTGTTAACTGCAATTATGTCCACATCAGGAACATTGCAGTTGTTTGATGAGTCAGTGAACCTGACGGGCGGAGGTCCAGGAAAATCGACTATGACACTGGCACATTATGTTTATAATATTTCCTTTGTAGAGACACCAAAATTTAATTATGCCGCAGCAATTTCGGTATTTATTTTGGCAAGCGTGGCAATTCTGTCAGCGATTCAGATGAAAGTAGGTGATAAACGTGACTAAAGTAAAAACAACAATATCCTATGTGATTTTGGTTCTTGCAAGTTTTCTGTCAGCGTTTCCTCTATATTATATGATATCAGGTGCGACAAACGCCAGCATCGACATTGTTAGAGGAAAACTGATTCCTGGAACTCATCTGTTGGAAAATTATAGGACATTGATTGAGACACAAAATTTAGGTCTTGCAATGTTTAACTCTTTTAGAAATGCGATTGTAATAACGGTAATCTCACTTCTTGTCTGCTCAATTGCAGGTTACGGTTTTGAGATTTATCATGATAAGGGAAAGGATATTTTAATGAATATCCTTCTGCTTGCAATGATGCTTCCGTTTGTTGCTATTATGATTCCATTATTTAAGCTGTTTGCATCATGGAAGCTTGTAAATACTTGGATTGCACTGGCATTGCCTTCTATTTCGACGCCATTTTTGATTATGATGTTTCGTCAGGCAGCAAGATCTTTCCCTCATGATATTATTGAGGCTGCACGATTAGAGGGATTAAGCGAGATTAAGATTTTCTTTACGATGTTTATTCCTGTTATGAAATCTACCTATGGTGCAGCTATGACGGTAACATTTATGAATGCATGGAACAATTATCTGTGGCCAACAATTATCCTTCAGGATAAAAATGAGGTTACAATGCCGATGTTAGTAGCAAATTTAAAGAGTGGCTATAGTGTAGATTACGGAATGCTGATGTTAGGTGTACTGATCTGTACACTGCCGACAGCTATTATTTTCCTTTGTCTGCAGAAGAGCTTTGCAAATGGAATTGCAGGAGCAGTAAAATAATGAAAAATAAGTATTGTCTGTATGAAAAAGATTGGCAAAAGGCAAAGGCTGCGCTTTTGCTGGCAAAAAACTTTGGTCTGATTCTTGACGACAGTTTAGAAGCGTTAGAAGAGCGCCGCAAAGAAAAAAATGAAGAGAACAGGCATAAGCAGGAAAAAGGGGAACTGTTTTATGGGCCATGTTTTTATACGCCACCGATGTATCTTCAATATGAGCTGACAAGATTTCGCCTGGATTTTGTACAGCCATCTGAAAAAATCAAACAGCTGGGTGTTTGTCCATCCTTTACACGGGAAGAAAGACTGAATTTTTATGAAAATAATCATGATCTTTTTGGACGTTACCATGGAGATTATTTCCCATTTGAGGATGTAGAGCAGATCATTGAGAAAAGATTGAGAGAGGAAGCATATGACAAACTCATTCAAAACATATTATGTCAGTCAGATTGACGGAAATGATACAAATGATGGTTTGAGCAAATCATCTGCATTTGCAACTTTGTTTGCCATTAACCGTTTGACGCTGAAGCCAGGAGATCGTGTGCTTTTAGCCAGGGGATCTGTTTTTGAAGGACAGTTTTTACAGATCAAAGACAGTGGAACAAAAGAATCTCCGATTGAGATTGGTGCATATTTGCCAGAGAGCGGCGAGAAATTTTATGAGGAAGTATTGCCGGTGATTGCAGCAAATGGACAGGGAATCTGGTATCAGGATTATGGCACAGAATTAGATTCGCCAACACATGTGTATCAGGGATATGTGTCATCAGCAGTGCTGCTGTACGATGTAGAATATATCTGGATTCATGATATTGAGATTACAAACAGTGCAGAGAACATCATTGGAGAAACATATAGTGCACCTTATAAGATGAATCGCACAGGAGTTGCTGTTACTGCAAGGGACAAGGGAGTAAGAAGTGGTATTCACCTGCAGAATCTTTATGTTCATGACGTTAATGGAAATGTTTACGATAAGCATATGAATAATGGCGGCATTTACATGACAGCATTAAAGCCGGCAAATGAAGATATTACAGGCGTAGCTCGTTTTCGTGATATTACAGTAGAAAGCTGCTTTGTCTACCGGACAAGCCGCTGGGGAATTGCAGTTGGATATACATATGCACATGATAAATTTCAGGGAGCTATATTGGACGAAGAAGCATTCCTTAAGTATGGTCATGAACATGTGGTGATTCGCAATAATTATGTCAAGGAAGCAGGTGGAGATGGCATTACAGCTATGTATGCGCTTCGTCCGCTTGTGGAACACAATATGACGGATTGTGTAGCACAGGAAATTAATGATCGTATTTATTGTTGTCCAAAAAATCGTGCAGGAAAGGTAGCGGCAGCCATTTGGCCATGGAAATGTAAGGATGCGCTGTTTCGTTACAATGAAGCGGCGGATACGAGATTAAATCAGGATGGAATGGCTTATGATGCAGATTCTGGAGATGGAACGACATATGAATATAATTACAGCAGACAAAATGAAGGCGGATGTGTGATGTTTTGTCTTGATGAAGCAATTCATAATACTTTCAGTCACAATGTAAGTTATGATGATCTTGGAGGAACAATAAGTCCATCCTTGAATCCTGATGCATTGCTTTCTCATAATATTTTCTATGTCAGAGAAGGTGTTCCATTTGTGAGAAATCAGATGGGCGGCGGAAACTATACTGAGGAAGAAAACCAGATTATTGTGTTAAAATAAGAGCAGTAAAACAAAAAGAGAATGAGAAAATTTTCGATAGGAGGATAACGTAAGATGAGCCAGACAAAGGGAAGAGTTACGATTCCGACCAATCTAGACGTTGTACCAGAAACAATTGAACTAATGAAACGCTGGGGAGCGGATGCAATACGTGACTGTGATGGAACTGAATTTCCAGAGGAATTGACAAAAACGGGTGCAAAAATTTATGCGACTTATTATACAACAAGAAAAGATAATGAGTGGGCAAAGGCAAATCCAGATGAGGTGCAGCAGTGCTATGTGATGACAGCCTTTTATACAGCGGTTGACAAAGAACTTTCCATCCCGCTTATGAAGGGAATATCAGATGAACTGATGAAGGTCAATACAAGAGATGATATCAAAAGATGGTGGGAAGTTATTGATCGTTCAACAGGTGAGATCGTGCCGACAACGAATTGGAATTATCAGGAAGAGACTGGCTGTGTGGTGATCTGCGACGCTGTGCCATTCCATGAATATACGGTTAGCTTTTTAGCATATATTATTTGGGATCCAGTTCATATGTATAATGCAGTAACAAATGAATGGAAGGACTTTGAGCATCAGATTACTTTTGATGTGCGCCAGCCAAAGACACATAAGTATTCATTAGAGCGTCTTCGCAAGTATTGTGAAGAACATCCATATGTGAATGTTATTCGTTATACAACATTTTTCCATCAGTTTACTCTTATGTTTGACGAGTTGAAGAGAGAAAAATATGTGGATTGGTATGGTTATTCTGCATCAGTCAGTCCTTATATTTTAGAGCAGTTTGAAAAAGAGGTGGGTTATCCATTCCGTCCGGAGTATATAATCGATCAGGGCTATTATAATAACCAGTATCGCGTTCCGAGCAAGGAATTTAAAGATTTCCAGGCATTCCAGCGCAGAGAAGTCGCAAAGCTGGCAAAGGAAATGGTAGATATTACTCACGAGTGCGGTAAAGAAGCCATGATGTTTTTAGGCGATCATTGGATTGGAACAGAACCGTTTATGGAAGAGTTTGCTACAATTGGACTCGATGCAGTTGTAGGAAGCGTTGGAAATGGAAGTACATTGCGTCTGATTTCTGATATTAAGGGCGTAAAATATACAGAAGGCCGTTTCCTGCCTTACTTCTTCCCAGATACATTCCATGAGAATGGAGATCCAGTGAAGGAAGCAAAGGAAAACTGGATTACAGCAAGGCGTGCGATTTTAAGAAAACCGATTGATCGCATCGGATATGGCGGCTACTTAAAACTGACACTCGATTTCCCTGAATTTTTACAGTATGTTGAGGATGTATGTAATGAGTTTCGTGAGTTATATGAAAATGCAAAGGGAACGACACCATATTGTGTGAAAAAGGTGGCAGTGCTCAATAGCTGGGGCAAGATTCGCAGCTGGGGATGTCATATGGTACATCATGCGCTGTATCAGAAGCAAAATTATAGCTATGCTGGAATTATTGAGGCACTTAGCGGAGCGCCATTTGATGTTTGCTTCATTTCATTTGATGATATTCTTCAAAATCCGCATATATTAAAGGATATTGATGTTATTATCAATGTTGGAGATGGTGACACAGCTCATACTGGTGGAAGTGTTTGGGAAAATCCCCAAATCTCATCTGCAATTCGTGAATTTGTTTACAATGGAGGTGGATTTATTGGTGTTGGTGAACCATCTGGTCATCAATTCCAGGGTCATTTCTTACAGCTGGCGGATTTGATTGGTGTTGAGAAAGAGACAGGATTTACTTTGAATTACGATAAGTATAACTGGGAAGAACATCAGGATCATTTCATTCTTGCCGATACAACAAAGCCGGTAGACTTTGGAGAGGGAAAGAAGAGTATGTACGCATATGCCGGTACAGAAATTCTTGTACAGCGTGAAAAGGAAGTACAGATGGCTGTAAATGAGTTTGGTAAGGGTCGAAGCGTATATATTAGCGGTCTGCCATATAATTTTGAGAACAGCCGTATCTTATATCGAAGCATTTTGTGGAGTGCGCATGGTGAGGCTGTTTTAAATCAGTGGTTTAGCACAAACTTTAATGTAGAAGTCCATGCTTATGTAAAGAATGGAAAATTCTGCGTGGTGAATAATACTTATGAGCCACAGAAGACTACTGTTTACCGCGGTGACAAAAGCAGCTTTGAGTTGGAAATGGCGCCGAATGAGATTAAGTGGTACATGATTTAACAAAATAATAAAAAGACTTTCTAAAACAATCATAACGTACATATGCTAGTATGACGAGATTTGTTTTAGGGAGTCTTTTTTGAACTGTCAGGATCAGATTTATTCAGAGGAATATATTGATTTTATTGGGAATCGAAGTCTTATTGAGTCAAAGTATACGCTTGATTGCAAACAGCCATTAGGTGCTAGGTTTGCATCTCTTTACCTGAAGCTTTCGGATGGATATGAAGATGGAACTGTCTATGGCTATTATAACATTCCAAAGCTGTTTGGTTTGCAGGATACAGGAAGTATGGAATCATCTGGTATTTTGCAGGTAAGGGAAAATCCATATCTTAAGCTTGATGGAAGTGGTGTTTTGATTGGATTTGTGGATACGGGAATTGATTATGCAGGTTCCATTTTTCTAAAACAAGATGGAACAACTAGAGTAACAGCAATCTGGGATCAGACAATACCGGCCGGAAGCCCAATCAGACTGCCTGCGCAGCCAGAGCTTCCAGAGACGCCAGAGAACATTACAAGAACGCCGGAAGGATTTTTATATGGAAGCGAATTTACGCATGAGCAGTTAAACGTAGCAGTAAAAATGGCAGATGCTTATGAAGGAATTTCGTCAAGGGATGAAAATGGTCATGGAACTTTTTTGGCTTCTATAGCGGCAGGAAATGAGCTGCCAGATGGAAGTTTTACTGGTGCAGCGCCAAAAGCAGATATTGCAATGGTAAAGTTAAAGCCTGCTAAGAATCGTTTGCGAGCTTATTATCAGATTAAAGAGGATGCGGTGGCCTATCAGGAAAATGATATTATGGCAGGTGTTCTTTATCTTGTATCGCTGGCAAAGAAGCGTCAACAGCCACTTGTGATTTGTCTGGGACTGGGAACGAATGCTGGATCACATCGAGGCGGCTTGCCGCTTGCAAGAATGCTTGAAGAGCTTGGAAGTTCAGTTGGCATCACAATTGTGGCAGGAACAGGAAATGAGACATCAAGAGGTCATCATTTTGAAGGACAAATTTCATCAGAAAGCGGATATGAGGATGTAGAGATCCGTGTGGCAGAGGGAGAGAATGGCTTCTTTCTTGAATTGTGGGCAAGTGCACCAGAAACATATTCAATTGCGATACGTTCTCCGAATGGAGAAGTAATTCCAAGAATATATGTGAGGCCAGGGCGCATTGAAATTTTAAATTTTGCACTGGCACAGACAAGAGTAGAGGTTTCTTACAGACTCTCTGTTACGGGAACAGGTGAGTTTCTTGCACTGCTTCGTTTTATCAATATTACACCAGGTGTCTGGACAGTACGTGTATATAATGATCTTTTTATAACAGGTCATTATCATATGTGGCTTCCGATAGAATCATTTTTGAGGCAGGATACTGTATTCCTTCGTCCTTCAGAATTTATAACGCTTACTTCGCCGTCTGATGCAGCAAATGTGATTTCAGTCAGCAATTACAATTATCAAAATAATAGTGTTTACTTGTATTCAGGGCGTGGCTATACTACAGATGGAAGGATTTGTCCGGATTTGGCGGCGCCTGGCGTTGGAATTGAAGGCTTTACATCGTCATTATCAGGTGTGGGAAATGAACTTCGTCGTGTGCAAAGAAGTGGTTCAAGTGTCGCAGCAGCACATATGGCGGGTGCAGCGGCATTATTTTGTCAGTGGACAAGAGAAAGTGGGATTCGCTATTTTAGCAGTACAGACGTAAAGACGTATTTTATAAGAGGTGCAAAAAGGGATTCATCGAGAACATATCCTAATAGGGAATGGGGATTTGGAACGCTTGATTTGTATGGTGTTTTTAGAAATCTTCAGACGCAGATTTTCTGAAGTCGTTACAGTTTGCGCGTCATGCGACTAAAACCCTTCGGTGCAATGGTTTCGTCGTCGGACCAAATTCCGCAGGTTCCTTTTATGTTCTTTCTTATCATACATTACTTTGAAAGACCTGCTTCAAGTGCCCGGCTCGTGAAATCCATTCACCTTCGGGCTTTGCTATAAATACTGGCGTCATGTGAACTGTAATCTGAACTTAAATGAAAAAATACTATACATATTCAAGAAAAAGAGGTATAATCTTAACAGATATTTCGGTAAAAATGGCGAAAAATCTGTTAAAAAGAAAAATTATTATGCATCAGACGAAAGGGATGAAAGGAGAAAATCAATATGGAGATGCAGAATCAGATAAAGGAATATGTGGCACAATATGAAAAGGAAGTTCGAAAACTGGCAGATCAGTTAAGAAATGAGTGCATGCCACAGCCGACAGAGGAACTTTTTAGCGAATTTGAAACAAATGGAAACCGTATACGCTATGAGGCTGTATACTTTGGAAGAAGAAAGTTTTTATCAGTACTTGGTCTTGCAAGTGTGATATGGCGTGAAAAAGAAGATATTCAAAAGTTAGAAGAAGTAATACGAGAAATTTGTGCAGAGGAGTGTTGGGCACTTCCGGCACACGTGAAAAGAAAGGAAAATCCTAATTGGAGAGGTGTAATCGATCTTTTTGCAAGTGAAACAGGTCAGACACTTGCACATATTATAACTCTTTTAAAGGATGAGCTTTCAGAAGATGTGATTGCGCTTGCGCAAAACGAAGTGAAGGCTCGTATTCTTAAGCCATTTATAGAGTCGAAGGTGCCATATGCAAGCTGGGAACAGGCAACGAATAATTGGAATGCTGTTTGCTGTGGTAATGTGGGAAGTGCAGCTCTTCTTCTTATGAAGGAAGGAACAGAAAAGAAAAAACTGTTAGAACGACTTAATTATGCACTGGAAAATTATTATTTAGAAGGCTTTGGCATGGATGGTGCATGTCAGGAGGGCCTTGGTTATTGGGTATATGGTTTTACGTATTTTACATTATTTGCATTAGCACAAAGAGAATACGATCCATCAAAGGATCTGATGGCATCTGAAAAGGTAAATGCGATAGCTCATTTTCAACAGAAGTGTTATTTTGCCGGTGGTCGTACTGTCAGCTTTTCAGATGGTGATTCAAGAGGAACATATCCGATGGGACTTACATGTTGTCTGGCAGATCAGTACAGTGATATTCGTTTCCCAGATACATCATATGTACAAAAGCTGGATGGAGACAGCTGTTGGAGATGGGTTGGCATTTACTGGAGTTGGTATTGGACGCATCGCTATTTAGACGATGTACAAAATAAAAAGGCAGAAGAACCAAAGCCGTTAGAACAAAGCGGTGCTTGTGTTTTACAGGATGCGCAGTGGTGTATTTTAAGAGGTGCAAAACAAACAGCTGTTATTGCAAAGGGTGGAAATAATGGTGAACCACATAATCATAATGATGTTGGAAGTTTTCATTACCTGGTAGACGGAGAAGCCTTTTTGGATGATTTAGGCGCTGGAGAATATACAAAGGATTATTTTTCTGAAAAACGTTATGAGGTTTTCTGTAATAGAGGCGAAAGCCACAATATTCCGATCATTGGAGATGTTGATCAAAAGGCAGGAAAGGAATATTGTGCCGACAGATTTGAATTAACGAAAGATCGTAATATTTTGATTTCATTTGCAAAGGCATATGGAATTGAAGCACAGAAGGTATACCGTGAGATTTGGCTAGATGAAAATACGGGAAAACTTACTGTATGTGATTATATTCAGTGCAGACCGGGTGTTGAAGTTCATGAAAATCTTGTTACCAGACTGCCTGTAAGTGTTGAAAATGATAGTGTCGTAATTCATGGAGAAAAGCATTGTGTTGTTTTACATGCAGAGGGACGCAAGGGTGAATTTAAAATCAAAACAGTAGAACATTCTAACCATCAAGGTATCTTGGAGAATATTAATGTTATTCGCTGGGAAGTTTGCTGTGATGAACCTCAAAACAGCAAAATTGGTATTGCAGACAGCAAAATTTGTCTACACATAACAGAATAAAACTAGTATAATTGAATGGGCAGGTAGTAACCTGCCTATTCTTTTAAAAAATGGGAGAAATAAATGAGAAGGCAGCAGTTAAAAACAAGAATAAGTGCACTTCTTATGGCTGTTTCACTTTCTGTAGTGGGAAGCTTTGCTGGAGTAAAAACAATACCAGCAGCAGAAGAAATGAGCACAACCGACATTAGCTTGTATCAGGAAGAGAATCAGACGCAAGAGAAAATCGAAGTGCAGACTGAGACTAGTCCACAGCTAGAAACTTCAGCAGCAATAACAGAAAGTCCACAGTCGGAAAGCATACAGCCAGAGAGTACACAACCGGAAAGTACATCGTTAGAGACTGAGTCAACGATAGAAACAGCTTCTGAACATGAAGAAACAACAGTAGGAGAAGATGTAAGTGAAACAATAACTGAAACAGCTATTGAAACGACAGTAGAAGAATCTCCTGAAGAATCATCTGGAGAAAATATATTTGCAGAAGAATCTTCTGAGGAAGTATCATCGGAAGAAATGACAGAAGAGGAGTCAACTGAGGAAATAGAAGAGGAAACTACCGAGTTTGAATATGGAATTGACTTTTTAGATCTTGGAGATGTGACTCAGATTATTCAAATTTTATCATGTCGGATAGAGGAAAGTCAAGTCATTGTCAAGGGAAAGCTTAACCATAAGTTTAAGACAGCAGATGAGAAATTGTATCTGTTTGAGGAGCCGATGTATCAAAAAGACATTACAGGCAGTCCGATTGCAGATGTGAAAAAAGAAGATACGTTTGAATTTTCTGTTCCGCTGAATAATAATACAGCACAGTCAAAGTTGTATTCTAAATTTTTTGTTGGAATGAAATTTAGGAATGGTACGTACCAGGCATTGAGTGATGGATGCTTTATTACAAATCCAGAAGCATTGGCAGAAAATCAGTCATCATATCCGCAGGCAAGAAGCAAAAAAGGGCTCCTCACAGATACTGTTTTTGGAACAGATATTGAAGAATTAGGCCTTAGTTATACAAATGTAAATATTATAATGAATGAGCTAATTAATGGCAGCGGATATTCCTATACATATAATGGGAAAACATATCAGTATTCGTCAAATTGTATTGCTAAGTTAGATCAAACACTTCTTATGTACGACCGAAATAATATTATTGTGAATGCGATTTTATTATGGCAGCCAGATCAAAATCCACATAGCTTTGGCTATCCTGGTGCAAATGCATCAATTGGTGCATATCATGGATGGAACGTTGTCTCAAAGGAAGGAATTGAATGTATTTCAGCAGCAATTCATTTTCTTGGTGAACGATATGGCAGAAGTGATCATGCATATGGACATATTGCAAGCTGGACAGTTGGAAATGAAGTTAATGCAGATACTTCGTGGAATTACACAGGTCACCAGTCTGCGCCGGATTATGCATACATTTATACCAATATGATGAGAATTACAAGTCAGGCAGTGAAAAGTAGCTGTGCACATGCGCGAGTTTTTATGTCGTTAGACATGTATTGGCATGGTGTGTCTGGAGGAACACGTTATGATGGAAAAGAGCTAATTGACTATGTAAACACCTATATGAAGGCAGAGGGAGATATTGAGTGGGGAGTAGCCTTCCATCCCTATGGAAATCCGCTTACGGAGGCAGAGTGGTGGAATGATAATGCAACCTTTAATGAAAATGCGATTTTTATTTCAATGGAGAATATTTCAGTTTTAACTGGATATCTGTGTAAAAATGGATTGCGAAATCCAGATGGCTCCGTAAAGCATGTGATATTGTCTGAGCAGGGATATACATCACATTCGTTTAACCAGGGAAATGTAGAGTGGAAGCAGGCAGCGGCACTTGCTTATGCGTATTATGTGACTGAAGCTAACCCTTATATTGATGCATTTATTGCAATGAGAGAAGTAGATGCGAAGCCGGAGGCAGATGCGGGAATACATCAGGGCCTTTGGTATAATGATGAAAATAAGGCATGGTGTACATTTGCAAAGAAGCCTGCGTGGACTGTGTGGAAATACATTGATACAGATCAATCATTTGCGTATACAGATTCACTTGCATCGCTTGTTGGATTGCCGTCATTTTCATCTGTATATGGTTCTGTAATGGCGTCAAAAAACAGGAGTGCAGATTTAGGTACCGGCGGATATGCCGCGTCATGTAATGTTGGAACGACTCTTATGAATGGCTGGTATGGTGAGTATGGATTAACTTCCTGCAGTGCAGATAGCCAGAAGATTGCCGTAAATGCAGGAGCAAACAGTCCATTCACATATGCAGGAATTGCACGAACAGGAAATGTTGATTTTTCTTCACAGCGTTATTTTTGTTTTAATATTTCAGGAACGGCTGGAGATAATCAAAATTTGAGAGTGCGCATGCGTTTTACAAGCGGTCAGGACACACTTGAAACGGAGCTTGCACTGAAAAAGAATGTAAATCAGATGATATATGCTGATCTTGGAAACTGGAAGGGAAAAAGCAATGTTTCTAAGATTCAGATTTGGGTGCAGCAGGATGGAACTGAAAAATGGCAGAATGGAAGCTTTACAATTCAGAATGTATGCCAAAGCAGTAGTATAAGTACAACATCAGCACCGTCACTTACAATTACAGAATCGGGATACACAGGAGTAACTCAAGATGCATTTACAGCATACTGCAAGATGAGCGGAACAAAGCCGGTTGCAAGAGTAGAATATAGTGCATGGAATATTGCATTTAGCACAGAGAAAACAGTTACAAAGCAGGGAAGCATTTCTGGTGGATATTCTCAGTGCAGTTTCTCAATTTCTGAGTTTGGATGGAGAACAGGTGCATATGGTGTTCGAATTGTGGCATATGATACGGACAATGTAGCTTCAAAGCCAGTGCTAGTTAGTGTTACTGTGAAGGGTGCAGCAGAGGCACTTGTTATTTACAATGTTTATACAACAGATATTTCTTATAATGGATTTACACTTACAGTAGAAGCAGCCAGTGATTATGGTCTTTCTGGAAATTCTTCTGTAGCAGTATGGAGCAGTACCGCAGGACAGGCAAAGACTCTTGTATGGTATCCGCTTCAGTTTGTAAATGGACGGGCAAGTGTTCGCGTAAATATTTCAAATCATGGAAATTATAGAGGTGAATACAATTGTCATGCGTATGTTACTGATAATAGGGGAACAAAAAAGCTGTATGCATTAACAGCATCTGTTCCTACGCCAGTTCCTAAGATTACATCAGCATCTGTAACGGAAGTTAGTGCTTTGGGATATCAGGTGAATGCAAATTTTGATTGTCCGCTTGGTGTGTCAAAGGCAGAGATGAAAACATGGACAGACAAACTTGGCTTAGGCGCTGCAGTGACAACGAATATGACGGTCAATGGATCAAGTGTAATGGCATATGTAATGACATCTGCTCATCAAAATAAAAGTGGAACGTATCATTCTGTTATTTATTTGTATGATAAAGCAGGAAATTGCGTAACGCGAACACTTGATGTTCAGATTCCAGAGGATTTGGAGCGAGAAAGCGGAAAACCGCAAATTACAGCTTCATGTACACAGACAAATTCCGATAATTATCGAATTTCGTTCCAGTATAGTACACTTTTTGGTGTAAATGCGATTCGCGTTGCAACATGGACAGCAGAGAATGGTCAGGATGATCTTGTTTGGAGAGATATAAATTATAATCCATCAACAAAGTCAGGATACATTGATCTTCCGGCAAAAGATAAAAAGGGAGGCCCATATATTAATGATGTGTATATATGGGATTACGCTGGACAGTTTAGTATGTATCGTGTTATTACGAATACACCTTCTAAAATGCCAAAAATTGTTAAGATTACAGTATCAGAAGTGAGCAGTACTGGATATCGTGTAACAGCTCAGATCGAGGCTTCAAGAGGAATATCGAAAGTGCTGATGCCGACATGGACAGAGGCAAATGGTCAGGATGATTTAGTTTGGCATCAGGCAAGTGTTTCACAGAATACTGCAACATGTTATATCCGTACGTCAGATCATAAAAATGAGTATGGAACCTATATTACACATGTTTATGTATATGATGCGGATGGAGATTTTGCACTTGAAGGAACGTATGTGCCACTTGACCAGAATACACAAAATGGCTATACAGGTTTGCTTCTTCGTGATGGAAAATGGAAGTATTATCAGAATGGAGCGTTAGAGGAAAATTATATAGGACTTGTAAGCAATAGTGGAAGCTGGTATTATGTAGAGCGAGCAGAGGTGAACTGGAATTATACAGGATTGACCTATTACGAGGGCAGTTGGTACTATGTGAGAGCAGGTGTTGTTGACTGGTTATATACTGGATTGTGCTTACATGATGGTGCTTGGTATTATATAAAAAATGGTTTATTAGATTGGTCTTACACCGGATTGTGTTTCCACAGCAAAGTATGGTATTACATTAAGAATGGTCAGGTAAACTGGAATTATACTGGTCCATGTCAGTATAATGGAGAGTGTTATTATGTAGAAAATGGTGTGTTGAATTGGAGCCATGATTTGAATAACGATAGTGGAAAGACATATGCATCTGTTCTTGTAGAACCAGATGTAGATAATCAGAAGGCAGCAGCGATATTGGAAGAGAAGGCAATTATGATTGAAGAGGATCATGCACAGCCGACAGTTTTTACGGCACAGTCGGAACCAGAAGTAAAAATGCCACTACAATCAGAAATGCCATCAGAGGCAGATGCAACACTACCAGTGCAATCAGATAAACAGCAGATTGAATTGAATTGGTTTGTTATTATTGTAAAAACATTTCTTTCATACATTAAAGAGTGTATTGGTATGTAATCTGGAGCAACAATAAAATATTAGCAATATAAAACGTCAGGAAGCAATGGAAATACAATAGCTCCTGACGTTTTATCTATGCTTTTCACTATAGTGTTATGATTTCTTAAATGAAGCAACATCTTCTTTTGTGCATCCGTCTTTTGAATATCGCGCTTTTTCATAAAGGGCATGCAGAAGATGTGTGCGCTCATCATCTGGTAGTTTTGCATACTGTTCAAGCTCCAGAGGAGTCAGTGATACAGGAATGGAATTGCCAGCCTTTTTGTTTAAATGGCTTCCCTGCTGAATCTGCTTTTTAAATTTCTTTCGAATCGTGGTATTCGGATTAAACAGCATAGAAAAAAGAGAATCACGTTCCTTTTTTTCAGAATCCTGAAGAAAAGTAGATTCTGTTTCTTCATTAATAAATTCCTGTATATCGCCAGTTACTGCAGATGGCTTGTAGAAACGATGTACAAGCATCAGTATTGTATAGCCAATTCCTACAAGCGCACCTGCACTGACAACAAATAAAATGGCAGCAAATAAAATATCATAAAGCATTTTAAGCCAGGCAGGTGTAGGTTTAACATCGCCAAACATAGCAGATTGCCCAGAGGTGGCAAGTGACTCAGCTGCTGTTTCTACGACTGTCTGTTCTTCACTGGAGAAATGAGAGAAAATCCATCGCAAAAAATCACGTATAGCGATGCCGATGGAATAAACAATATGATCTAGTGGAAGAAGTGGAACAACAAGCATGACCACAAGAGCCAGTATTGAAAAGGCAATCATGAGTGCACGGTTTGTAGAAATAATCTGCTTGCCGGGAAGGTTTGCTATATTGCGTCTACTGTAAAGATAGCGATTAAGGCTTTTTAAATTCGTGTATATAAGAAAATCAGTCAGCCAGGCAAATGTAATCCAGTAGAGTATTGTTTGAAGATCATTTCGTTTTAGCAGCAAGGCGATAAAAAAGAGAAGAACAAAATACCCTAAAAAGCCGGCACTTGGCGAATCAAAAAGACCACCTGATTCAATTACGTTTTCATCCACAATTTCATAGTCGTCTGTTTTTTGAAGACGGGAAGGAATACGGATTAGCATGATAGCTACTGAAAGAATCAAAAAGTACAGTTTCTCCCAAAAGTTGCTTCCAATAAAAAACAGCAAAATGGCACATGCAATACCAATAATGAAATAGCTGACAAAATGTTTGATTTTTTCCTGGCCATAAGCAGTAACTGCAAATGGAATCAGCAAAAGAAAACTGTGAAAAAAGTAGAATAAATAATGAGAAGGAAAAATAAGACAGGAGAGAAATGCAGTAATTCCAAGAATTAACAAAAATCCATGGATATGCTCTGTCAGAGCCTGAAGCTTAATTCTCATATTTGTTTACCTCCCATCGTATAATGTCCATATTTGGTATTTTCCGTACGCGAAGCTCCATGTCCTCGTAGAGAGGTGCAATCCACATAGCGCTGCTGCCAGTTTTGATCAGCTGTTCAAATGCATCCTGCAGGGAATTGCTCATTGAGTTAGAGATCATGATATAAAGCGGAGCAGAAGTCGAGTTTGCCATTTTATTTGTGAGTTCATGCAGTTGGTCTGTACAGGATACAACTGTTCGTGTAAGATCGATTCTTGCAAGAACCTCAGCAATAGCATTAACATGACGAAGACCACTTCCAGTAGGAATTACGGCAACTTGATCAGTAATACAGTCACTTCCATTGCATATCATTCTGGTGGGAACACCAGTATTAAGGAAGTAGTAGCTGATTGATGCGGCAAGCCGGATTGCGATTTCGTGAAGCTGTTCATATACCCATACAGTTTCTGTTTCCAGATTTAAAATAATAATGGCTTCCTGAGAAGATGTAGAGTCGTGAACATTAACCATAAGCTCACCAGTTCGTGCACTGGCAGTCCAGTTTACGCTATTCATCGGGTCAGTAGATGTGTAATCTCGTATGCCGCGAAACTCAAAAGGATCCTCATATAAAAATTGGCGGCTAGTCATGGTTCCTATCATTTTTCGAAACGGTACGTCAAGACAATCAATATTTAGATATCTAGGATAAACATATAAATAGGTATTTTGATTCAATGTGCTGATATATTCACTTGTCATAAGTAGATTGGATGAGATGATATCAGATTGTGTAATCTCATAGTATCCGCGCTTTTGACAGGAGAAGACAAGCGTTCTTCGTATTCTCTGGTGAAACAAAACAGAAAAAACATCGTTTTTATAGTTGAAATCAGAAACGCTTGTATTTTCCATATTTTGAAATACAAGATTGCGGCTAACCTGAAACTTGACGTTGAGGTAGGCAAGCGGGAGAAGCTTCCTGTTTTCAATAACTTCTGTCAATGTGGCTTGTTCGCCTTCTAGGACTGCCTTATCTTGAAAGTGGATTGAAACAGAGAGATTTTTGTCCCACAAAGTTTTGTAGATCCAATCCTGCAATATGTATAAAAGACCTGCTGCGGCTAATAAAAGAAGTATTTTCATGGCAAATCCTCAGTCTTATTCGTGTTTTCCCCAGTTTTCAGTAGGAACGGCAACATCAGACAGTAGCTTTTCAATAATTTCAGTACCTGTTGACTGGCTGCCAACGCCGCGGCTTAAGACAAGTCGGTGTGCGAGAACAAAGACTGCTACTGCCTTTATATCTTCTGGAACGACAAAGCTTCGTTCATGTAAAAAGGCATACGCCTTTGATGCGTTCAAAAGTGCAAGTGTTCCTCGTGGGCTTACTCCAGTAACTACATAAGGATGACGTCTGCTTTGCTGTGAAAGCTCTGTCATGTAATCAAGCAGAAGCGGATGAACAAAAACTTTTTTATAATCCTTTTGTGCTGCAACAATTTCCTCAGTAGTGCATACAGCAGACAGTTCAGCAAGCGGCTGGGCATGTTCAAAACGCGTCAGGATAGAAAGCTCCTCTTCTTTAGATGGAAGACCCATAGAAAGCTTCATGAAGAAACGGTCAAGCTGTGCCTCAGGCAGAGGAAATGTTCCAGTTGTCTCAACAGGATTTTGTGTTGCGATAACAATAAAAGGAGCAGGAAGGGGTCTGGTCTTTCCGTCTACAGTAACTTGACGCTCCTCCATGCATTCTAAAAGTGCAGATTGTGTTCTTGGTGTAGCGCGGTTAATTTCGTCTGCCAATAAAATATTGCAGAAAACAGGGCCTGATTTAAATACGAACTCACCCTGCTTCTGATTGTAATAGTTTAATCCAGTTACATCAGATGGCAGCAAATCTGGTGTAAACTGTACACGGGAAAAGGAGGCATCCAAAGAGCGGGCAAGTGACTTAGCCATAACTGTCTTGCCCGTTCCAGGAACGTCCTCCAATAGAATATGACCGCCGGCAATTAAGGAAGTCATGACCATATCGATCACCTTTCCCTTTCCAACGATCACGGATTCAATGTTTTCTTTTAATTTCGTTAGTGTACTCATAAAATCTCCTTTTCTGAAGCATTTAAATTTTGTTTTCAGTATAGCATAGTTATTAAAAAAAGTGGAAAAAAGATGTAATTAATCAGGAATTTGTTTGCCAGAAGGATCCATGTGAAAATGATCTTTATAAACAAGCTCAGACAGCGTTACAAATTCATAACCCTTTGACTGAAGTGTTGAAATAACAGTTTCAAGTGCATCTTTTGTATATTTGGCACCATTATGCATCAAAATGATGGATCCGTTTGAAAGCTCAGGATTTAATGCAGTTCTATCAATGATAGATTGAACACCGTAGTCTTTCCAATCTAAGCTGTCATCACTTGAACAGTAAAGAAGTGCAGAAAGTAAAAAGAAAAGAATTAAATGGCAAATGAAATAGTGACTTCGCCATCTGCATTAAAAACAATATTGTTGACGAGTGCCTGAGAGACCTGTACAGACAGATCAAAGGTATCTTCTGTGTAGACAAGAGGAAGCTGCTCCATAGCCCATTCAATACGTTCAAGCCGTTTAAGCTCATCATTTACGGATGATGTGGCGTCAAACTGTAAGAGCTTCGCCTGCAGAGGAGTGCGCTTAGCATCAAGCTCTGTGATCTTGTCATTAATATATTTACTCATTACAGCATTTCCGGATGCCAGAGAAGTGAGTAAATTGTCAATTTGATTATTTATAGTGGCAAGTTCCATCTGCAGGTTATTTCGCTCGATAGATACCTGTGGTGTCTTCGCTGCGAGCTTTGCCTGTTGAATGGCAGCTTTTGTTTTTGGGGAATCATAATGGTCACGGATAAATTTTACAATGATCGGATCAAATTTTTTCTTTGAAGCAGGTTTTGAGCTGCAGCTGTTCCAACCACAGTTCTTACGGGAACTGCAGATATAATAGCCAGCTGTTCTTGCAGAATGTGTAAACGAGACATGGCGGCCACAGACACCACAGATCATAAGACCAGTAAACCAGCTATTCTTACTAGTTCCGGTACGTCCGCCGATCTTCGGGCGGGCAAGAATTTTGTACTGAACCTGCAGCCATGTGTCACTGTCAATAATTGCTTCATGCAGACTGATGTTGCAGTACATGTCAGAACCCTTCCGACAGCGTTTATGCTTAGACTGAGAAGAATCTTTCTTTCCATACAAATCAACTGATAATGTACCGTCAAAGTCTTCTGGTGGATTCGATATCACGGCTCCAGACTGTGTCAAATAGTTGTATACATCCATTGAATTTTGTGTGTATAGTGGCTTTGACAGAACATCCATTAAAACGCGGCTGGTCCATTTATATCCTCGTTTTGTTGGAACTTGATTTTCAGTCAGAAGGCGAAGAATCTTCATCGCCGATCCACCGGGTTCCAGATACCATTCATACATCTTTTTCACCCAAGGCGCCTCATTTGGATCAGGTTCAAGCACGGTATGAACCTTCCCGGCGATCTGCTGACGCTTTAGCTGATATCCATACGGAGCAGGACCGCCGCCCCAGAATCCCAGACCAGAGCGATAGTAGTAATTAGATTTCACACGCTCCTGAATGTTTTCACGTTCCATCTGAGCAAAGACCATACAGATATAGACCATCGCGCGGCCGATCGGAGAGGATGTATCAAAATTTTCGGTTACACTGATGAAATCACATTTATATTGCTCAAGCTCCTGCAAAAGCTGCGCAAAGTCGGAGACGCTGCGGCTGATTCGGTCAAGCTTATAGCAGACAATCTTATTAACCTGGCCGGAACGCACAGCACTCATCATCGCCTGAAAGCCTGGTCGATCAAGGGACTTTCCAGAAAATCCGTGATCCTGAGTGTAGATCTCATATTCCCAGCCTTGTGCCTTGCAGTAGTCTGCGCAGGCCTTCACCTGCGCATCAATAGACAGAGAATCTTTCTTTTCAATGCTCTGTCGGGTGTAGATAGCAATCATAGAGCCTCCTTTTCTATTAGACAGAAACAGGAACACTGTCAACATAGCAGCTGTCTGAACTCAGATCTACTTTGTTATTCCAGACTTTATTACTGTCAACATTCGGATCAATATCCCATGCGACACATCCGGCCTCATCAAGGTAAACTCGCTTGAAATTAGAAAGCTGCATGAATGGTTCAAAAACAGTACCTGTTTTCAATAGATTGTTACAGTCGAAGAGGCGTGTTTCGCCATTGTCAAATTTTAAATTTAACGTAAAGTTGTCATTTGGGGTGACAGATACAATTTTCTTTCGGCCACTGGCGAAATATTCTGCCATAGGGCGATCAAATCCTTTAGAAAGATAATATTCAATAGATTTCATAACAGACCTCCTTCTTATAAATTTAATGAAGAGGTTCGATAGGGAATAATTCTTGCTTATTTCTTGCAAGTTCCCAGTTCTCCATTAATTCTTCCTGATGCAATGCTGCCCATCCCAATAACATTTTCTGCTGCTTGTTAGGCAATTCACCTTCGATTACCTCAATGTCATTGATAGATACAATTACTTCGTTACTTCCATATTTAGCATGAAAATGAGGTGGCATATGGTCAGCCCAGTTGATATAAATTTTAATTCCGCGGAACATAGATATAGTTGGCATAAATTAAGTTTTCCTTTCTTAAAATGCGTTAATTAGCCTGTACTTTTTGAATTAAGGCTTCCTGAAGGATTTGAGAGAAATTCAGTCCCATTGCACAAGCAGCTTCGTTTAACCATTCAGGAATTGTCAGAGTCTTTTTCACTGCTTTATTATTATACATTTTTCTATACTTCAGAGTATCGCAGGCAATGAAATTTACAAAGTCCTTACCAGAGACAGAAAATGCAGATCTGGCAGATGGAGCAGGAATTTCGCGGCCGTCTTTTTCATATCCATATAAAACGAGCGCAAGAGCGTCTTCAGCCATTTCGATACCATCTTCCAGACTATCACCGCAAGTATAGCAACCTTCCAGATCAGGAAAGACGATAGAGTAAGAACCGTCCTCTTCAGGGGTAAAAATTGCTGGATATACATATTTTGCCATAAGAAACCTCCTTAAATTTTATAAGTAGAAAGGTAGGGATTTTATTTAAGTTTCGCATTCCTGTTACACCCTTCTACAATAATATTGTAGCACGTGTCTATACGTGTGTCAATATAAAATGAGATCTTTCTCAAAATGAAATATGATCAAACGTATTCAAAAATAAGCTAATCGTATCTAAAAAACATCATATCGTTCTTGAAAATGAATAAAAAATACTATTTTTATTCGAAACGTTCTTTACACACTAAAATGACTATGATATAATGTGAAAGGAGGTGTTGAAATGAAATATTCTATAGAAATTGGAAAAATTGTTGAAGGTGCGTTAAAGCACGATCAACTGAAAGTTACAAATTACACAAAACAGCTTATTTCGAAGCTTGAAGAAGATAACGAGATGCGTGCTGCTAGCAAGTTCACAAAAATACTTGCAGCACAAAAAGAAGCAACACTGACAGCAATGGGAATTTCAGGTGATTTTCCAGTCCCGGTTGATAGTGAATCACGAGTTGCTCTGGCTGATGTGGTTTATCCAACTGAAAACAATGTTGATGTTATTCTCTCAAAAAGCAATGCCGACAAACTTAGCTCTTTTATATTGAGTTATCAAAATGCCGACAAGTTAAATTCTATGGGAATTGGAGTTCCAAATACATTACTATTGTTTGGCCCACCAGGATGTGGAAAAACCAAGTGTGCTTATTTGGTTGCAAAACAACTGAATCTTCCACTAATAATAGCTCGATTGGATAGTCTTATATCATCCTATTTAGGGACAACAGCAAAGAATATTCGGGCGCTTTTTGAATATGCACAAAAAACCCCATGCGTCTTGTTTTTAGATGAATTTGATGCTATTGCGAAAGCAAGAGATGATATGAATGAGCTAGGCGAACTTAAACGTGTTGTAAACAGTTTGTTACAAAATGTGGATGCTATGAGTAGTGACAGCTTACTCTTAGCTGCTACAAATCATGAGAAACTCTTAGATCCGGCTGTTTGGCGACGATTTGATTATAAGTTGGAAATAGAACTGCCAGATGAAGATGCTATTATAAAAATGCTTGATCTGTTTACGAATGAATCAAAAGTTCTTTCTGAAAAAGAAAAAAAAGCGATAGCAGAGGCTTTTCGAGGTCTAAGTGGTGCAGATATTGAAGAAATTGTGAAGAAAGCTTTCAGAAACGCAATAATTCATGAAAAAGAGTTTTCAGCGCTCAGTCTTTATGAGGAATTATTTGTGTTTAAAAATATTCTTCCTCAAAATGCTAGTAGTGAGAAAGAAATTTTAAGAGCGAAAGCTAAGTTCCTGCGTAACTGCAATAGTAAAGTTTTTAGCTTGCAAAATATTGCAGAAATTTTAGGGTGTTCAAAATCAACAGTACAAAAGCTTATAAAGGAGGCTGATGAAGTATGAGTGAAAAAAATCTTCCTATCAAGTTAGTATTACAAAAAGCAACCGACATACAGAAAAATCCGCCTGGTGGTGGTCTAAAGTTTTTTGGCGAGGTTACCAATGAACTGCAAAATGAAATGGTTGGAAAATTTAATGATATTTTAGCATTCTATGAAGATGTTTTCCAAGAAAGTGATTTAATTCCAGCAGTAGGTAAGATTACAGTTAAACCAGAAGCTATTGCTAAATCTCATAAACCAAATGATCTATGTCGGTGCTGTAATATCATTGGTAGTGAAGATTTGGATGAAGTTTATATTAAGGTTACAAAGAAAACGATTCAAGAAACGATTGATTTAATAAAAAATCCTCCTTCACAGAAGTTCCAGGCAAATTTGACGGCAGTTTTAGATATTCAACCGATTCACCCAAAAGAAAAAATATCGTTGGGATTATCTGAAATATCAACACAGGGAAGATTTGATTCCATCAAAGGAAAAATTAAAGTTAAATTATTTGACTTTGATAATGACTTTGACAATGCTCAGATTTTAAGATATGCCATGGAAAAATTGACAGAATTAGGTTTTTCCGAAAAACAAGAGATTACATATGGGGATCAGATTAAATATATTAAGATTCAGGTCGAAACTTTTGAGGATGTCGAAAAAATCGCTGCTATCAACGGAGTAAAAAACGTGGATTTTTTTCAAAGTTATTCGCTCCCTTTATCAGAATTTATGAATAGTGACCTAAAGGCACTATTGGATAGTGACATTCCTGATAGCAATGTTAATATTGGAATTATTGACGGTGGTATAAGTGATGACAATCCATTTCTTAATTCGTATATTGTCGGTAGAGAAACTTATGTAGCCAAAGATTATCAAAATCCTAGTCATGCAACATTTATTGCTTCGACAATTCAATATGGAAATAAACTGAATAATATTGCTGCACCTGTTACACAACGGTTTCATTTTGTTGATATAATAGCAATACCAAATGGTGATTCAAAGTTCGGTCCTACAGATTCAATAGACGAAGAAGTTCTTATGGAAATAATTGAGGAGGTGATGGAAAAATATTCAGCATCTACAAAAATATGGAATTTATCATTAGGAATTAAGAATAATATTTGCGATGGTTCAATGTCAGATTTTGGAATATTCTTGGATTATATTCAGGATAAATATCAGGTTCAGATATTTGTTTCGAGTGGAAATCTAATACAGCCGCCGTTTAGAGAGTGGCCGCCAAAAGATGATATGCATGATCGTGATCGTATTATTTCACCAGCGGATTCTGTGCGTGCTATTACAGTTGGTGCAATTGCTTTATACGACTCGGAGGATTCAATTGTAAAAAGAAATGAACCTGCACCTTTTAGTCGTAGAGGTCCTGGTGCAAATTATACCGTTAAGCCTGATGTGGTGGATTATGGTGGCAATATGTCAAAAGACGGTCATTGTTTGAATATAGGAATGAAGGGATTGGATAATAAGGGAAATGTTATAGAAGGGATTGGAACCAGTTACTCAACTCCTCGTGTTGTTCAAAAATTTGCTTCTGTCTATGATGCGATGGTAGAAAAGGATTTATTGCTTGCTAAAGCGTTGATAATTCATTCGGCAAGAATGAATTCAAGAGATAGTCTTGAACAAAATCCTGACAATATCAAGTATTATGGCTTTGGAATGCCAACAGTTGATCCACAAGATATTTTGCAATGCAGTCAGGAAGAAATTACATTAGTTTTTCGTCAGAAGATTACACAAAGTACTCATTTAGAACTGTTTAATTTCCCATATCCCAGATCGCTTATTCATGATGGTAAGTGTTTTGGAGAGATTGGAATGACACTGGTGTACAATCCTGTTTTGGATGACAATTATGGCAGGGAATATTGCAGAGTGAATATAGATGCAAGTTTTGGCACGTATCAGACTTCCAAATCGGGGAAATTGAAATTTAAGGGGTGTGTGCCGTTAGAATCAACATGGGATGAGAAATTTGAGCAGTCACGTGTAAAAAATGGATTTAAATGGAGTCCAATTAAATCGTATTACCGGAGAATTAGTGATAAAGGTATTAAAGCTGGTGAAGGTTGGAAAATTCGTATTGATATGACTTCGAGAAATGAAATAGCAGTACCTTCTCAAGAATTTGTGCTGATTATAACAATCAGAGATTTGCAAGGACATGATATTTATTCAGAAGTTGTCAATGGCTTGCGAGAACGAGGCTATATTACCAATAATCTGGAAATAAGACAGCAGGTTCGTCAGAGACAATAAATACTATTAAAAAAAGTGGACGCCCAGAAATGGGCGTCTATTTTGTAGACATTAAATATTAGGTGACTGTGAAAAAAACTTTGCGACCGCCCAGCAGTCATTCGCTAATTGCATTGTATTATATCATAAAAAAAAGAAATGTCAAGAAGCCTATAATATTCACAGTTTGCTACTTTACAAATAATGTATTAAGTATTATATATAAATAAAGCGCAACAGTCAATATTGCCTTGTAAAAATAATGAAAATGTAAAGTAGACCTGATGTATAAAAAACATTGCCGTTTACCGGCCTTTATAGAAACCATTGCTTTCTTTATTGAAGACCGTATTAGTGAGCCCTTGCATTTCTGCAAGGGCTTTTGCGTGTTATAAAACAAATTGCCCCGGCACAAATGTGTCGGGGCGGTACCATACATACAAATAGAAAATCTTTTGCATAGAGCATTTTAATTTTGAGGGCTGATGATATTTTCAATTAAGTCATAACAATCTTTGACTGCCTTTATATTAGAAAAGGCTTCTGTAGAAGAAGTATATTCTAAATATGTATTATCTCTATTTAAAAAGCGAATAGTTATATTTTTTGAATTTGCAATTGCTTCAAGATCTTCATAGGAAAGGGAGACATCTGCGCGTTCCATTACACCATCACCTTTTGAGTCTGTTGTTATATCATTATATCTGTCATATTTAGTCTCAATAATATCTCCATTATCAAGTTTAATTTTGGTATGATCAAAAAATAACCATTCATCGTGTCTAAATCCAAGTTTTATGCGAAGACCTCCTGTTCCAAGATAAATGTAAGGCACTACATGGGTGGTGCTTGAAATATAATTATTAGATGCAGGAAAATACCAGTAATCATCTTCAAAATCGTCTGCACTTAAATATAAATCATCTTGAATATCTAAAACATCTTGAATCATATTTAATATTTCATCTGAACAGTTTGCTGATTTTAAAGTTTTGTAAATTGCTTTAAAGTTTCCGACTGTTAGAGAATTTTGCAGAGTAACAATATCGCTGGAAGAAAGATTTAAATCGCCACCATATGCTGTTGATGTGTCAGGAAGAAGCTGACTATTTGTATCGGCTCCATAGACTTCGCAAATTGCGGTATAGTTTGCATATAGCTTAATATAGGCACTGCGTAACTCATTTAAAGACATGCTATAAACTTGAGCAATAATATCCTCCATATTGTTTTCAGTAGATTGTTCCTCTGAAGCGTATACATTGCCACATAATAGTAATGCACAGCAGATAGCAGGTAATAGTTTCTTCCTCATAGTAAATCCTCCCTAAGATTTTTATAAGTATAAAATACTACATATAGTGCCCAAAGTAAAGAATTTCAGACATTATATTATGATAGTTTAAGAAAAGTTGTTAGCTGTTTCAGGGCGTAAGTATTCCATTTTTCAAAATCAAAAGATGAAATTTGTTGCATTTCAGATAACATACATAAAAAGTCGTTCTTTGAAAACAATGTGTATGTTAATGGATATTCTTTGTATATAGTATTAATTATTGCCTTTAGATCAAAACCTAGGTGCTGAGAAAGATACTCAGCATCGTCAGGGGTAACAACATGGCAAGCTTTTTGCGATACATAGATATTTTGCGCAACTTCTGCAAAAGGAAGATATTTAAGATCGTCTGCTAACCATTTTTGTGCATCTGAATAGTTAACCATAAAATATTTAACGGTCAGAAATTCACATAAAGCATTAAGCGAGTCATGAATTGTGTCATATAATTGGTATAATGCAGTATGATAAAAGAGATGATATTTATTTGAATTTTCTTTTTCTTTAAAAATGTAAATTAAAATTTCTTCGCAATTGCTAGAATGGAGAAGAGATCTGTATTTATCATATTCTTGAATTTTTACAGATAAAGAAGAATAGCGATGAAATTGAACATAGTCTTCGTATTCTCTCAAAAACAATTGACCTTTTGAGGACAAAGAATAGTGTGGACTATTGCTTTGCAAAATCTTTTGAATTTCTGTGTTGTCTAAACTGGAAAGAATTCTTGATATTAAATCGCCCTTTTTACCAGAAACTTTTAGATTATAGGATTGGAGAAGATTTTTTAAGTCAGTTACCTTTAATGATGCAAAAAATTCTGACGCGGGAGATGGAACAAGAAGTCCATTCTTAATTAGTTGCAAGTGCAATGAGCGAGGATTATCCAAGTCACATTCATACTTGAAGTAAAGCGGATAAACATCGGGAAGTAGTTCAGCTTTTTTATGAAAGTTTAAAAGCAGAACTGTTGCATAATTTTGTTGAATGATATTCATTATAACCTCCTTAGAACTGTTGCTAAATATAAAATACTACACACAACACCAAAAGTAAAGTAATTTAGATAGAATAAAAGGATGTTCCCAATATGAAAGTGAAATAATTGCTAGTATTACTTAAACAGTTAAAATTATAATATAGAGATCGGCACCCAGCTATGAAAGGGCAGGGTGATTGATATGATAAAAAAATACGTTTACTACAGATACACATATGTATATGCGTTATACTACAGGTCGAATCATACATTGTACTACAACAAGAATTTTATTGGTAAGTGTAAAGTCATAATATTCAATTAAATAAAAAAGGCTGGGTGCGTTACCCAGCCCCCAGCCCGATCAGCCAGCGTCTTCGACTTTGTATTGGCTTTCAAGTTCCTCAGGTGTTTTCGGATGCTCACCATCCAGTAGTTCAGCCCTAAAGTGTTCAAGAAGCATCTTCCGGATCTTCGGATCTAGCGAAAAGTAGGCTTTAACAATCTTTAAATCCAAATCAGATGCACCGCGTTCTTTTGCAAACTTATTGAGATCAAAAGTTTCTTGAGTCTTGTACATAGGCTTTTCACCGGTTCGCAGCCATTTTTCACGAATGCCACAGACAGAACAAATCAACTTTATAGTTTGATCCGCAACGGTTGAGCCTTGTTGTTCCATATAGCTCACGCCAGATTGAGTAACTCCTAGGTCTTCTGCAAATTGTTTTTGACTCTTCTTTTCAATCTCTTTTCTAAAATATTTGATTCGCTCATTGATAGTCATTGATTTCTCACCTCCTTCCCATTTGAAATAATACCAGTGACTTGTATAAAAGTCAATAGAAATATTAGTAAAACAGTTGACAAATACAAGTTACTGGTATATTATAAAGGTGAAATACAAGTGACTAGTTAAAATAAACAAATCACTTGTAAATAAAAACAAGGAGGAAAACCAATATGACAGAAAACAAATCAATTGTAGGCTTACTTCTCCCAACAGACAGTAAGAAAGAAGCAGAAGATGTATTGAGCTTCGCCAAGACCCTGACAGCAGATCAGGCTAAGGAGTTTGATGCACTGCTACGTGGTGTAAAGATCGGCCTTGATCTAGCAACTGGAGGAGTTGTGAAGACGGCGTAAAAGATGAAAAATGAATCAAGAAAAGAAGGAGAAAGTTATGGCAAAGATTACATTAAATTCAAGAACTGGAGAAGTATCGTTAAACGGTGAACAGATGCAGGGTGTAAAGAGCATTCAGATCAAGATGGATTTAAGAAAAGATGAGAAGGGTTATGTTAAAGAGTTTGCAGAAGTAACACTCGTTGCTGATGTGCAGGAGTGTGAGACAGAATTAAACATTGATGGTCCTGTAAAGTGGGGAGAACCCGAAAAGTAAATCTTTCCGGGTTCCCCGTTCAGTTACTGGAGAGCATTAACTCCAGCCGCTGTAACAGTACAGGAACGAATATAACGCTTTAAGTATCCCATAGCAGTAAGCTCTTCAATAAAGCCAGATAGTTCATCTGCTGAGTTGGTGAGCTCGGAGCAGGTGCCACCAGGTGAGAGCATAAGGGTTCTTGCGTTATGACTGTTCACAAATCTGAGAAATTCGAAGCTGTCATTAATATGCATAAAGATCTCCTTTCTATGTACTGGGTTCGTTGCAACGTCCTGTGTATACAGTATAGGAGAAAAAGCAACATGTATCAACAAAATAATGTCATCAAAAAATTACAAATTATGACAAGAAGTCAGGGAAGTAGGTGAAGGATGCAGATATTAGTTTGCATCGGATGTTCTGCAGTAGCATCCGTGATTACAACAAAAATATTAGCCACTCACTATTTTGATATAGTGAATGGCTATGTAGACGGTATTTGCAACAAGACGAAAGACTTCGTTCAGAGCACAGAATCCATGATAAGCAAATGCCAACAAAAAGATGCTTCTAAAAGAGAAACAGATGAGAAAAGGCTAGATCAGGCGTTGAATGGAAAACTTTCAGCAGTAGCAATTGATCTATCAGCTGTTTTAAAAAAGTATTCACTAGATAGAACGCCTGAAATAGCCCATGATGCATGTATGTACGCGCTAAAGCATCATTTTGAAGCTAATTACAAATTATAGAAAGCGAGGATGCTATGGCAAAAACCAAGACCGAGTATGAAAAGCTTTGTGAGTTAGATCAACAGCTGCAAGAAACAATACGTGTTAAGTGTAGACATCAGAGTGCAGGTATCTATGATCATGCGGATGAAGAGACATGTAAGAAAGCAGCTGATGCATATAACGATCAGTACGTCAGAGTGTATTCAAGATGCAAATATTGAAAGTATCCCCTACGGTGTACTGCTGGTTCGATTCCAGCAGAGGGGAATGGTCGGCCGACCTTGTAACTTAAGAATCTGTGTCTTAAAGGACAAGTATTAAGACATAGGATGTAACAACTTGAAAGGGAGACAAAGTATATGTATGTAGAACGAAATCCCGAGCCAGATCAGTCTCAGATAAGACCGAGACTGAGTTTTATGGGCATCATGAATGGTGTCAAGATGTATGATTCAACCCCCGAGTATTTTGGTGAAGAGTTGGAAAAGAGAGCTACAAAAGTAGCGGAGTTTTTTCTATGGTATGCAGACAGAGCTGAGGAACTTATCGCTGCCAATGCTTCTAAAGCAGGCTTAAGCAGCTGATATTAGATACTCAGGCTAAAGAAGAAAGGGAAAATATCATGTTTGAAATTGTAAAGGTAAATGGTGAATTTGTAATGGACGAGGTGGACCAGAGCCGTGCACCACAGGTTCCAAGTTTTATGAGCGATCCAGAGCGTAACAAGATGCGTCTGCGCCGCCTGATGCAGGAGGAAGAGCAGAGAGCGGCAGAGGAGGAACAGCCGATCGCGAACACAATCAACATGGTTGCATGGTCAGTTGCGTGTGTAGTGTTTGGCGTGATCATCAGAATGATAAGTTTATAAGAATAAAAGAAAAAGCCGATACAGAGTAGGCAAATCTGTATCGGCAAATAAGGTTGTTACCTGTAAACCCATATATAGTATAGCACATATGGGGCGGAAAAGCAAGAGCCGAGAGGCTTTAAACGGCCTTGTAATCAAGTAGAACTAATCAACATATTACCTATTTGCCAGAAAGTTCGACCGTATGAAAGCGAAGTATAGAGAGTATGACTATGAGAGTACATATAACCAGAGCATAGATGATCTGGACGAGTGGTTTGCTGAGAGGATGCTTGGAAAAGCAAGGGGAGTGTATGCCACAAAAGAGATTACCTTCGGACCACATATGGACATAGAAATCTATCCGGAGTTCACGAAGAGAGAAGTAGCAGAGCTTGGAATTCCAGAGGTTAACCGAGCGAAAGAGCGGGATCGCATGAGAGTGCTAGATGGACGCAAGGCGAGAGTATACTTCCGGAGACTGTGTGAGCAGAACTTCGCTGATGGTGACTTGTGGATCACACTCACATACAGCCAAGAACCAGAGAGCATCAAGGAGGCGATAAAGCACTTCCAGAACTTCATCCGGAGCATCAATGGAAAAAGACACCGGATGGGACTGGAGAATGCAAAGTACGTCTACACGACAGAGCGAGTGAGTGAAGATGGAGAGACCGTGAGAGTCCACCATCATCTGCTGATGGATGGAGCATTGGACTCAGATACCGTACTGAGCCTATGGAAGTACGGAGGACGCAATCAATCCAGATACTTAGAGACAGATGAGAATGGTATTGCAGGAGCAGCTGAGTACATGGCAAAACCTGCAGTAGACGAGAAACGCCGCAAGCACGAAAAGCGTTGGACATCAAGCCGCAATTTGGCAAAGCCAGAAGAACACAAGCACCATCAGATGAGACCAAGCGCAGTAACCAAGATGATAAAAAATCACGACTGCATCAAGGAGTGCGTGGAGAACGCAAAACTGCGTAGCGGTGCATTGAGGTATAAGGGCTACATCTGTACAGACAGCGAAGTACGATACAACGAGGTCAACGGAGGGTACTACATCAAAGTACACCTCAGAAGGGAGAGAAATGAAAGCAAAGACGTTTACGGCTCTGCCGCCAGTGAAAGTAAGCCACCTGGCACAGGGCACGAGAAACTTAAGAGAACAGGCCGCGATCGGAGATAGATTCCGACTCGATCTTGATATCGGAGAGTCGGAAATGCTGGAGGTGACAGCGGTTGTCCGTGAAAAATTTCCTCATGTGGTTTATATGGAATACAAAGGAAGGGGTGGTAAATGGAGACCACTGAGCATGAGCTGGATAAAGCTGAGAATGGAATGCCGTGGCTGGACAGCTGGGAAGAACTGAAAGAAATTGTGCGAAAAAGCACATGGGAACGGTTTGAATCAAAACTAAATGAGGAGCAGAGGGAGATAGTGCATCTGATCGGACGCTTCAATGCCTTTTATGGCATCGAGGAACCAAATACAAAGACACTGTATCACGGTGCATGGATCCTGCTTCAGGGAAGGAGAACACGATGTTCGATACATATGGAAAAATGACATCATTAGAGCAGCTGAACGAAAAGGCAGCATTGCTCAGACAGGAAGGTGATCTGGAGGGTCTGGTAACACTGGCCAAGGAAAATGGCTTGTGTATGGTAGATGCAGAATGGTACATGGAGGGAAGAAAGTCGCAGTTAGCATATCTTGATGATGCAGCGATGGGAAGACTCCGTGCAGAATTGGATGGAATTGATTCAAGAGATTCTATCATGATCTGCGGAATGATTGGCATGCTTCGCCAGGTAGTGAGAGATAACAGAGAATTGCAGAAAGCAGTGCTGCGATCAGACAAGTCGTCTGTAGATTGTGTATGCAAGCTGATGGAGGCGCTTGTGCAGGCTCCTGATCGGATGCCGGCAGATCTGACACCATGGGGAAAGCTTGCAATTCCAGATTTATCACAAAAGTCAGTAAGAGAAATCGTTGAAGAGTATTACTTAGAGGAGGTACAAGAGAATGTTTGATAAGTTCGGAGCAATGACCTTTGACGAGCTGCTGAGTACAGCAGAACAGCTGAAGGATAAGGGAGATATTAAATCACTTACCCTTCTGGCAAAAGAGAATGGATTAAATGAGTTGGATGTAGACAGCTATCTGAATGCGATCGAGGGAAAGCTTGCAACTCCATTTATGGCGGCATTCGGAAAGATCAGTGTGGAATCAGAGGCTTTGATTGCAAAATCACCAGAGTCATCTGAAATTTTGAATGGCTTGAAGAATCTGGTTACTCAGGCACTTATCGAGAATAGCAAGTTGAGAATCCCCGTACACAATCCAGACAAGCATTTGATTGAGTGCTATGGACAGATTATCAAAGAAGCTGCTACAGACAGTTATAGACTGCCAGATGTTCTTGTAGAAGCTGCTGACCTTCCGGCTCCAATTACCTATATCGGGGATCTGCCGGAAAAGAAGATATATAAAATCATCGCAAATTACTATGGTGGCGAAGCGAAGTAGGCAAGATAGTAAGAATAGCAAAAAATAACTGAACATTAGGGAAGGAGACACCATGTTTGATAAGTTTGGTCCATTGACCTATGAGGAGCTGAACAAGACAGCAGAGGGATTGAAAATGGAGGGGGACATTGAGTCCCTCATCCTCTTAGCAGAGGAGAATGGCTTGGAGAAGGAAGATGCAGAAGATTACGCAGACGAAGTAGTGGACACGTTTACAACTCCAGTGGAAGCAGCAATAGGAAAGATCAAGGTAGAGTCTGAGCATCTTAACCTTGCGCATTCCACGACACTTAGCGGAATGCGTGATCTGATTGTCTACACGACCACGCAAAATGAGAAGCTGCAGACAGCAGCACACGATCCTAAGAAGAGTCTGGCAGAGTGTCTGGGAAAACTGGTAGCAGAGGCATCAAGAACACGCTATAAGCTTCCAGATGAGATCGTAGCTGCAGCAGGTATCCCAACAGTGTACATGGGAGATATCAGCAAAGAGCGTGCACGAGAAATTATCAAGGCATACTATGGAGGTGATAAGCTATGACGGTATATAAAGCATTTGGACCGGGTATGGTCTGCAAGGAGTATCATTATAAGCCAGGTCAGGTTAACGCAGAGGCAATTGCTAATTGTGCACGTAATGGGATCCATGCAGCAGAGGATCCGTTGGACTGCCTGTCTTATTATTCTTGGGACGGAAAAAATGAGTTTTGGAGATGCGAAGCCGTAGGCGATATTGATGAGGACAGCGTAGACAGCAAGATCTCCACAACTAAGCTGATTCCGGCACAGCAGTTAACTTTGATGGAATATGCCATGGAGTGCGCATTGTACATGTATGACCATCCAACACGCGTTCAGGAAAGACACGGAAGCTTTGCCGTGTACAAGAACGTTGGAATGCAGTCGATGAACTGTATAGTTCTCATTGTAGTTGGGGATGATCCAAAGGCAAAAGTAACACAGCAAACGGGCATTGTTATACTGATAGATCTGAAAAATGGCAATTTGAGAGGAATCAAGGATGCAGCTCCCGGCTGGTATCACATCACAGAGGAAGGGGTAATACCATGGACAGAACAGCCAAGAAACATCTGATGGAAATTCCGGTTGAGGCGTACGAGGAATGTGATGCATATGCTCGTGTTTACACAGAGAAAGATGTGTTGATGTTCCATTTATGGGATGCCGAGACCTTCAAGGGAAAATACTTTATCGACAAGACAGGGAAGCATGTATCAGAACTTAAAGGAGAGCGCTGCATAAGAAAGCTTGTAAGTCAGATGAGCAGCACGGGCAGATACTCAAGTGGCTTATGGCCACTTGATCTAACCGTTTCGCTAGAAGATGAGGAGATGGTAGAAAGTTTTTTTGGACGCAGAGGAAGCGTAGCGAGTCTGATTGAACATGCAGAAGCCTATTATGATAAGACACGATATTACAGAAAGCAAGAGAGAAAGGCTGAGAAAATTCACAACTACATGTCTCTCTTTAAGGATCAGCAGGATGAAATTAAAAACTGGTATCTAAAAGAAATTGCCCCTCAGGAATATGCTTTTCGCATAGACGGACAATATCATTGTACAGCTTGCGGAAAGCAGCACACTGGAAAATTCAAGCATTCAGAACGCTTCCAGTGTGAGGGAAAGACCGTGATCGTAAGCACACGTACATGGAGCAAGGAACAGAAAGACTATATCACTGCCTTCTCGAGACAGTCAGACGGCAGCTTGGCAGAACGTCTTTATCAAATCAACGTTCGGTGGGATAAGGCTGGGAAAACGGTAGACCTTACAGAAATTCTTAGATGGACATGGATGCCCTACAAGGAAGGAAAGGTTTACTATCGCGATTTATATAACTGGTGGGATCGAAACCCGTGGAACCGTCGCTGGATGCCATCTTACCTGTATCCGGTGGGGGCAGAGGAAGTCCTGCAAACTTCAGGCTATGAAGAGACAAGATTGTGGGATATCGGAAAGGCAAAACTTCCAATCAACTGGATTATGGAGAAGCGAACACCGGTCTACACACAACTGGTTCTGGCGGGATTGCAGAAACTGGCCGAACAGAATTCAAAAGCGAAGCTTGCTTACTATGGCTATAATGAAAATCTGAATCTGCATGGTGAGACACCGGAGGAGGTATTAGGGCTGGATCGAAATGCGATCGGGCGACTCAAGCAGTTAAACGGAGGATCAATTATTCATGAGTGGCTACAATGGCGAATGGAGCACCCAAACGAACCATTGAAGACAGAAACCCTAAAGGAACTAGAAACAGCACACATTACACCCAATTCAGTCAAAGAGATGCTTGACTATATGACACCTCAAAAGTGCCTAAACTTCATCAAACGGCAGATGAAGCTTCTGAACAAGAATGTCCCTTACTCAGTAATCGAACTGTATACGGATTATATATCAATGGCGAAGGGAATGGGGATGGATGCACAAGATGAAATTGTGTACAACCCTAAAGATTTAAAGCTTCGACATGACCAGCTCGTCCAAGAATTTGAACTCAGAAAAGCTGAGTACGAGGCAGAAGCGATGAATCGAAAGTGGCCAAAGGCACAGGCAGTCTTAGACCGAATCAAAGGAATTTATGATTACCAGGGCGATGGGTGGCAGATAATCACGCCACGTACGCTGATGGATATCGTAGATGATTCCCACCAACTGCATCATTGCGCCGGCGCATCGGATCGCTACTATGAACGCATCCAGACAGAGGAAACTTATATCCTGTTTCTTCGCCATGAGCGAGAAAAGTCTTGGTACACGCTGGAGGTCGAACCGGGTGGAACAGTCCGCCAGAAGCGCTCTGAGTATAACCGTCAGCCTGATATTGAGGTTGTGAATCAATACTTGAGGGAATGGCAGGTGGCGATTCGCAAGCGCCTAAAAGAGAGAGACAAGCAGCTGGCCGCACAGTCCGCACAGCAGAGGGCAGAGGAAATGGATCAGCTGCAAAAAGGAACAGAGAGAAACCGCCAGTTACGGGCATTGTTAATGGCAGATTTAATGGAGGTGGGAGCATAAAAACATGACAGCATTAACAGAAATTAAAGGATTTCAGGCATTTCAGAATGCAATGGATCACGAAATAAGAGAAGCATCAGAAGGATTTGTGCGAATCGGCTATCTGTTGAAGGTGGCAAGAGATACGGAGATCCTTAACGAATCAGGATTCAAGAGTGTAACCGAATTTGCATCTTCGCGTTACGGTCTGACAGCAGACATCGTGTCTCGTTACATAGCGATCAATGACAGATTCTCTGAAAGCGGTTATTCTGACCGTCTGGCAGATCGGTATCAAGCATATGGCATGACTAAGTTGGCAGAGATGCTTACTTTACCAGATGAGGTGATTGCGGCAATTCCGACAACAGCAACGCGTCAGGAAATTCGAGAAATTAAGGCGGAGATCACGGAGGAAATGAAAAAAACCGATCTCGAAGTGATTTTAGAAGAACCGAAAGTAGAATTGGCTACACTGGAACAGGAAACAATGTATCAGTATTTTGACAAGATGCCAGAGCGCTACTCTCAAGTCTTTACGGCAGTATATCAGCCAAATGCAGAAGAGGCATTGCTTGAAGCGCTAGCACCAACAGGATCTGGAATGGCAATGGTTCGTGTAGAAGGCAAGGGCAAGATGATGTTTTCTATCGATGAAAGGGAAATCACAATCACGAATGTTCGCACTCAGCTTCGCACGCAGTATACACCGGAAGAAATGGTTAGAGAAATCCGTGTGTTATGTCCAATCGACAAGACTCCGGAACAGGCATGGTTTTCTTTATATGGTCGCCCAATGGAACAGGGCGAAACCGAACCATCGAAGCCGAAAACAGTAGAGATTCTGACAAAGGGCAAATTGCCAAAGGTTGCGCCACAGAAAGCAGAAAATATCCCCAAAGCATCAATTCAGAAAAAGGCAGAGGAGAAAAAATCTCCAGTGTCTGAAAAATCAAGAGTTGTTGCGGATCCCATTTCTGCATCAGAAACAAAAATGCGGGATGACAAGCCTATACGGGAAGTTGTACCAGAGTCAAAGAAAGTGGAAGAAAAGCCACAAGAACCAGAACGAACCTCTGAAAAATCAGAACGATTGCCAGAAAATGTAAATGGTGTTGTATCGGAGAAGCCAGAAATTGCGCCAGCACAAGAGTGGTTGGAGCGAATGAAAGAGTGTTTTGAGAGAGCGCTTCAATCAGCAGAGGAAGGACGCTGGGTGGCATGGGAAGGTCATATGATACAGGCCAAGAACATTGCCAATGTGATCCGCAAGGCGCAGGAAGATAAAGAGATTCCGGGACAGATCAGCATGAATATGGACTAAGGAGGAAACATGGCAAAGACACGAATGATGACAAGAAAAGGTGAGTGCTATCTGTGTGGAGCAATTGGCCAGACAGAGGAACATCATTGCTTTGGCGGTCCAAACCGCAAACTTTCAGAGAAATATGGATTAAAAGTATATCTTTGCATCTCCTGCCATCGGACAGGCTCTAAAGCAGTCCATGATAGTATGAATGGCAGTGAGAATCGCCAGATCCTGCATGAGGATGCACAGAAAGCCTTTGAAGCCCACTGGGGGACAAGAGGATACTTCATGGAGATCTTCGGACGCAACTACTTGGATGAGGGAGAAAGATGATACTAGTGCAGATTAGCACTCACTTGGAGGGAAAGGTCTATACGGCCACCCTCCGTTGCGTGCTTAAAGGACAAGAACATATCGTGCAGACAAAAGGGAGCGGCGCACCAAAAGATTCGCGCCAACGCTTGGAACTGCTAGCCGTTTTGGCAGGTCTAAGCCGCATGGTGAAGCCGTCTGAGATCACGATCAAAGGAAGCGGCTACATAAAAACGGGCTTTCAGTATTTGAATACCTGGCAAAAGGCAGACTGGAAAAAGTCAAACGGAAACCCAGTAGCAAATGCTGATCTATGGCAGAAGGTGGCAGAGGCTGCCAAAATCCATAAAATCACAATATTTTTAATCTGAGGAGGAGAGAGAGACATGGTAAGGAGAGATTGCTTCGGCTTTGACGCTCGTTGCGGAGCGAGAAAGACAGATCGCTGCACAGCGCTGACAAAGTTGTATTGTGCAACAGAGGAATGCAAGTTTTATAAGACAAAGGAAGAATATGAGCGTCAGGAGAGACGAGAAAAAAATGAAGATTGAAAAGGCAAAGCAAATCTTAGAAAGATGTGCAAATGAGAGTGCCAGATTACTCATAAAGAATGCCAACAATGGAGATAGACAAATGGCTGCAGCTGGTTTTAGATTAGCGACTGCACTTAGCATGGCAAGTCTGGCAATGGAAAAGCAGATTCCAAAGGCACCGGTTCACAGAACCCCAACCAGTTACTGGGACGATGAAGTGTATGAATGCCCGATATGCCAAAATCTGGTAGGAATGGACGATTTAAGAATTAACTACTGCGATACATGTGGACAGGCTCTTGAATGGAAATTTTCGGAGGAAGAAGATGAATAGACGACAGAGAAAGAAAGATTATCAGAAGAAGCACGGTTATAACCCAGGTGAGGAAGAACGTGTTCAGCAGATGATTAGAGATATGGTCGAATATGCAGATCGACGTCCTGCAGAGGTGAAGAAAGAATGTGCGAGAGTTGTCTATTCTAGTTTTCTGGAGAATATTAAGCAGAGAAATCAAAGTAAAAGAAAGTGGTGGAGAAAAACGAAATGATTTTATTATTGATGATAGTGATAGGAGCCGAGTTGGTATCCATTGCAATTTACGCAGTTATGTATACACAGAATGCATTTAAAGAAGTTCTTCCAGAGTGGGAAAAGTATGGGGATGATCGCTCAATATCGCTGTTTATTATGGCAATCTTTTGTGGATGGTTGTTTGCACCATATTTTGCATGGATGTTGCACAAATGGATCAAGAAAGGAAATGATGTTGAGAAGAAGCAGTAGCTATTTGTGAGAGGAGGTAATACCGATGGATATGACAAAAGAGCGTTTAGAAATGTACCGAAGCAATAATGATGAAATCAAGGAATTGCGGGCAAAGTTACAGAAGATGAGTACCGAAGAAGGCAAGGAGAAATTGGTAGAAAGCGACACGATCATTGATTACCGGAAAGGTTATCCACGTCCACAGACAGTAACGGGATATAACTACAGCAAAGAGCAGCGCCTGCGGCAGAGGTATTCCAGCCGGATCGAAAAGCTTCAAAAGGAGCAGGAGGAGATAGAACAGTGGATCTTTGAAATTGAGGATAGCAAAATTCAGAGAATCTTTCGGTTACGTTACTTAGAGGGTATGCGTCAAGAAAAGATTGCACAGGAAGTGCACATGGATCGCAGTAACATTAGTAAAAAAGTTGATGCATATTTAAAAGTTTCACACAAATCACAAAATTCACATGTATAATAACAATTGAGATCAGAGGATCTTGAACACATCGGGTAGTGTTCTTCCCTAAGGTAGGCCGTCAGCAGAAACTGGCGGCTTTTTCGTATAAAAAAATTCTTTTTGGATAATAAAAGTCATGGACAAATATGAACTAATGTTCTATAATGTAAATAACCTAAAGAAATATTTGTCTATAAGGTATTGTAAAAGTATTTGACATGCCTTACAATGAAGAAAATATTTACTTTAGGGGATTAACACAAATGAAAATACCAACTTTTATGGACAGAGATGAATATTTACAAAATCCGATTATGAGAAGATTTTTAAAAGTACATGGGCTGGAGCTTACTAATAGCAGAGCTGATTATATAAATACTATTGAGAAATTTGCTAATAGGACAGCAGAAAATGAAAAAGAAGTTCATGAATGGCTTTTGAAAGTCGTGAAAGAGGGAAATAAGGAATTTTGCTATAAGAAGATTTATAAGCTACAGGAATGGCAGAGAGATCCTTTAATGCTAGAGGCAAAAATTAAAGAATTATTTCCAGAGTGTCCAGGTGAGGATGTGTTAAGCTATCATAATACAGGGAAGAAAGCAATGATAGAATATCATATCACCACTAATGACACAAGTGAGGCAATAAAGATTGATTTTGTATTTTCACAGCTATTTTTAACTGGTGAGTTAGATAAGCCTGGAGATGGAATTGTGTATCCTGTCTTTATTGAAATATACTTGCAAGATGGATTTATTGTCAGCCGTGCAAAGCCTAAATCAACGTTATATCGATATGATGAGAATAATAGGATGATTACGGGGGACGATAGAATAAGCACAATGGACCATGCAAGAGCAATAATAGAGGAAATTGTGAATGGTTTTGGATTTGTAACGCAAAAAGATTCGAGGGCAGAGAAGAATTTAAATGTTAAGATGCTTTATAAATTGTATGAAAAATATTCATTTACTCCAGCTGACGTAGTTCAAAAGGTAGAAGCGCAAAATGATTTGATAGAAGGCTTTATAAATCAGTTGTTTGCAAAATTGAGCCTTGATGTAAGAAATAAACCCAAAGCCATTATAGATGGGAAGATATTAGCAGAAAAATTTATTTCTATTAATGGAAATAACGAAGATGTGTTTAAAAAAGATAGACCTGCATATTTGGTTAAGGTAACCGCGGATGATGAACTAGATCTTACCAGAATTGATACAGCATCCAGTTCAACAATTCCTTTGCAATGCACAGAAGCTTTTTTTGACAGTAAAAAATCTGTTATGAAAAGCAAACAATGTGGACGAATTGGTCTTGTTTTTAAGCGCAATGATGATAAGTATTTTCCAAAATCTAACCAGTTGGTAGTTCTGTTTGGAATAAATAAAGGATATGGATATGTAAAAACAAAACAATATGCAGAGGAGGTTGATATACAAAATGTTTTACAAGCAATTTTTGAAAATTATGAATGTTCTTAATCCGGAATTTGTAGAAAATTTTGACTTTTGGCTTGCAACTTTGCCAAAGAATAATCAGAAAAATATAACAGCCTCTGTAGTATCGGCGAGGTTGGAAGTTGGATATTCATTAGCTGAAACTATCTTGAAATTTAGCGAGCAAAATAAAATCCTTGAAAAATATTACGTGGTTAGATGCCCAGATTGTGGTTTCTGTTTGACAACTCTTAAAAAAGAGGATATACCTGAAATATTGGAATCTACAATATTTTGTGTAGAATGTGAGGAAGAAAAGAAAATCACATTGGATGATATTTATGCAGCATATAAAGTAATATTAAAACCGGATGTTACTGAAGAAGAGATAGCACAAGCAATAGAAAAAAGGTTGAATTTGAGTGATAGCACATTTGAAAATTTTTGTAAGGCTGATTCACTTTCAAATAATAAAGCAGAGATATATGAGATCTTCTATAATCCGAGTGAGTCAGCATATGATAAATTCCGAGAATTAAGGGATAAGCTTGATTTGGATTATGGAGACAATTCAACCAAAAAAGGAAAAGCATTAGAAATTTTAATGCTTGAGATCTTTAAAGAGATTACGGGAGTAAGAGTATCTAATGATGTAAGATCGGAAACAAACCAGTTTGATTGTACATGTATATCATCAATAAAACCATATTGTCTTTCTGTGCTTACATATATGGCTCCATATTTTATTATTGAATGTAAAAATGAACCAGAAAAAAAGCCAAATAATACATATTGTAATAAGCTAATTGGCATCATGGATACAAATGAAGCTCAATTGGGAATTATATGTGGAAGAATAGATGCCGCGAAAACTTGCTTTAAAATTGCAAGAGAGCACTATTTGCTTCATAACAATTCCAGAAAACAGAGCATTATTCTTACTTTTTCAGATACTGATTTGGAATTTATAATAGATAAAAAAGTAAATTTATTGAAGTACTTGGAACACAAAATTCTGCAAGTAACAGCAAATACTCCGACGGCAACATTTGATATGTTTAAGTCAAAAGAAAATTGTTAGAGAAAGAGCAGTCCTTCGGGGCTGCTTTTTCTTATGCACAAAACGAAACGAATGTGAGGTGGTGAGGCATGGCCAGAGCGCCAGATGAGAGAATTGAACAGGCGAAGGCCATGTATCTGAAAGGCGCGAAATTAGTTGAGATTGCAAGTCAACTAAATATACCTGAAGGGACGGTTCGCCGATGGAAGTGTACTCATAAATGGGATAACGAACGTTCGGATAAAAAAAGCGAACGTTCGGAAAAGAAAAAGACGAAGAAAAAGAAAGCGGCTGAGAGTGAAGTTGAGCAGGTGATAGAAAATCCTGAATTGACTGATAAACAGCGGCTTTTTTGCGTTTATTACATTCGCAGTTTCAATGCTACAAAAGCGTACCAAAGAGCATATGGGTGCAGTTATGAAATAGCAAATGTAGAAGGATATAAGAACCTAGTAAAACCTAGTATAAAAGAAGAAATCTTTCGACTGAAGCAGGAACGTCTAAACCGAGAATTTCTTTCAGAGTCAGATATCTTCCAGAGGTACATGGATATAGCCTTCGCAGATATCACAGATTACTTAGAATTTGGTACTGAGGAAGTACCGGTGATGGCAATATATGGTCCAGTCAAAACAAAGGATCCTGAAACCGGAGAAGAGAAAACACTCACAAAGATTGTGAATACAGTCAGATTCAAAGATTCTTCCGAAGTGGACGGAACCATCCTGGCAGAAGTAAAACAAGGCAGAGACGGAGCCAGCATTAAATTATCTGACCGCATGAAGGCACTACAATGGCTATCTGACCACATGAATATGGCAACTGAGGAACAGAAAGTCAGAATTGAGCAGATCAGAGCACAGACAGAGGTTACAAAACTGAAAGCGCAGACAGGCGATAATGATGAGTTTGAAGATGATGGTTTTTTGGAAGCACTGAAAGGAACTGCTGCGGAGGACTGGAAAGATGAAGAAACAGGTATTTAAGTTTCGGTCTTTTTCGAAAAAGCAAAGAATGACTTTAAATTGGTGGACAGAGAATTGTCCAGTAAAAAATCACAGTGGCATCATTGCTGATGGAGCTATCCGATCAGGAAAGACAATCAGCATGTCGCTGTCCTTTGTTCTCTGGGCAATGAATTCGTTTGAGGGACAGAATTTTGCCATGTGTGGAAAGACAATAGGATCCTTTCGAAGAAATGTCCTGTTCTGGCTGAAACTTATGCTACGGTCAAGAGGATATTCGATCACAGATCACAGAGCAGACAATCTTGTAGTGGTCAGAAGAAAAGGAAAAGAGAATTACTTTTACATATTTGGCGGAAAAGATGAACGCTCACAGGACTTGATTCAGGGTATTACACTGGCCGGAGTATTCTTCGACGAAGTTGCACTGATGCCAGAATCATTTGTGAATCAGGCTACAGGACGATGCTCTGTAACCGGCTCAAAGTTCTGGTTCAACTGTAACCCAGACGGTCCGTATCATTGGTTTAAAACCAACTGGATTGATAAAGCAACGGAAAAGAAACTGTTATATCTTCATTTCACAATGGACGATAATCTGTCTCTGAGTGAAGAAATCAAAACCAGATACCGCAGCATGTATATCGGCGTTTTCTTTAAACGCTACATTCTTGGTTTGTGGGCGGCAGCAGAAGGCATCATCTATGATATGTTTGACGAAGAGAAACATGTTCAGAATATTCGCGATTTTTTTCAACTGTTAATCAATGGTAGCAGATATGTATCCTGCGACTACGGTACCCAGAATGCTACTGTTTTCCTGCTTTGGAATAAAGGGGTCAATGGGAAATGGTATTGCATCAGGGAGTATTACTATTCCGGAAGAGATAAAGGCAAACAGAAAACAGATTCAGAATATGCAGACGACCTGAA